>ENA-UONS01000014-UONS01000014.1-human-gut-metagenome-genome-assembly--contig:-CS19-NODE-14-length-244457-cov-19.705690_pt1 | contig 244457 bp, 215 predicted proteins | sample MGYA00242458_ERZ724005 | MGnify/ENA metagenome assembly ERZ724005
CTACTGATATCGGTTATAAAAAGAAAAAGCGTCTAGCTAAATCAGGAAAAGACATCACCTTCTGGGGGAACTCCCTTTACCCCTGGGGAAACTCCTTTTACAATACGCGGTAAAGGTCTTTACAATATGGGGTAAAGGACGTTACAATATAGGGTAAATACGTTTACATACTGTGGTAACGGCTTTTACATTGGCTGGTAAATAGCAGGTAAATACAATGTGCTGATAGTTAGTGTTATGACCGCTTTTGTCTTTCGTATAGTATGTCCGTAACTTGGATTATTTATAGCAATCCTTCGTCGTTGAAGCTGTAATGGCTTCCGTCCGTGACGATGACGTGGTCGGTCAGGTGTATGTTCATGGTTTGGGCGGCTTTCCTCACGAGTTCCGTCAGCCGCTGGTCGTCGTTACTGGGGTGCGGGTTGCCGGAGGGATGGTTGTGGATAAGGGCTATCTGTGTGGCGCGTTGCAGCAGGGCTTCGCGCAGGATGCTGCGCACGTCGGCGGTAGTCTGGTCGATGCCGCCGCGGCTGATGCGTACCTTGTCTATCACTTTGGCGGCGTGGTTCATAAGCAGTACCCAGAATTCTTCTGTGGCAAGGTCGCAGAGCAGGGGATGGAACAGCTCGTAGATGTCGGCGGAAGAGCGGATGGCGGTACGTCCGGAGCGTTCCTGCAGCTTGCGGCGTTTGCCCAGTTCCAGGGATGCCATGACGGTGATGCTTTTGGCGGGGCCCATGCCTTTGAATCGGGAGAAGTCCCGCACCTCCCATTTGCCCAGGCGGTTGAGGTCGTTGCCGCAGGCGGCGAGTATGCGCTGCATCAGTGTCACGGCGGTTTCTTCCGTATTGCCGGAGCCGATGAGGATGGCTAGCAGTTCGGCATCGCTCAAGGCTTCCGCCCCTTTCTGCATCATCTTTTCCCGCGGGCGGTCCTCTGCAGCCCACTGGTTGATATTCAGTTTCTCCATATCATCCCTAATCCTTAACCCCTAATCCTCCTTATTTGTAAAAATTCTTTTTGAATGCCTCGAACTCGTCCTTGCCAAGTATGCAGCGGTTCCACCAGGCGCGCAGGAACCCCGTCCCGTATCCGATGAGCTGGATGAAGGAGGCGGCGACGGAGTAGAGCCCGATGCTGAGGCTACGGTTCCGGATAGTGGAGTCCATGCATACCAGAAGCGCATAAAGAGCGATGGGCAGCAGGCTGTACGGGCAGAAGGGCGTTCCCAGCAGGAATATGGCCACTCCCAGGGTAAATGCAGCCGGCAGCAGGTGGACGAGCTTCAGCGATTCCGGATACTTCTTGTACAGATTGATGCGGGCAATCCCGGAATTGTGTACCTGCTTGAAGAATTTTCGGAAGTCTGTCCGTCGCTTGTGGTATACCCAGGCACCGGGGAACAGCCGGCATGTATATCCTCCCTTGAAGATTCGGATGCTGAAGTCGATGTCCTCCCCGAAGCGCATCCGCGAGAATCCGCCCAGGGCTTGGTACACTTCCTGCCGCACACCCATGTTGAAGCTGCGCGGATAGAACTTGTCCATCTTCTTCTTCCCCCCACGGATACCGCCGGTGGTGAAGAAGGAGGTCATGGAGTAGTTGATGGCTTTCTGTATGTTTGTGAATGATTCGTGCGCGCGGTCGGGGCCTCCGAAGGCATCGGCGGCTTCGTGCTGCAGCTCTTCTTCCACAGCAAGGAAATAACCTTCGGGCAGGATGCAGTCCGAATCCAGTATTATCAGGTATTCGCCCTTGCTTCGTTCCACCCCGTAGTTACGGGTCTGCCCGGGGCCGGAGTTGGGCTTGTCATAGTAATGTACGTCCAATAGTTCCTGATACTTCTCTGTGACCGGCTTGCAGGGGATGGAGGAGCCGTCCTCCACCACAATCACTTCAAAATCCTTGAAACTTTGCTGCGTCAGGCTTTGCAGCAGTTCATCCACCTCATCGGGGCGGTTGTATACGGGGATGATGACGGAGTATCTCATGGGTATGGCTTTATGTTTTGGTTGTCTCCGCAAAGATATATCATTTAAGCTTTGTAGATGAATAAATGGAAAGAAAAATCCCCGGATGCCAAGTGGAGCACCGGGGATGATATGAAAAGGGCATTTGCCTGATTTCCAAAAGGGCTTATGCTTTTACGCGGCTTACGTAAGAACCGTCGCGCGTATCGATTTCGATAGTCTCGCCTTCGTTGATGAACAAGGGGACGCGGACTGTGGCGCCGGATTCTACTGTGGCGGGCTTCAGCGTGTTGGTGGCTGTGTCGCCTTTCAGTCCCGGTTCCGTATAGGTAATCTTCTGCTGAACCTTGATGGGCACGTCGGCATAGAGCACGGTTTCTGTGGAAGCGTCTGATACCACGTCTACTATCATTCCTTCGAGCAAGAAGTCAACACCGTTGATGAGGTCGTGGGCGATGGGAATTTGGTCAAAAGTCTCCTGGTTCATGAATTGGTAGTTGTCACCGTCATGATAGAGGTATTGGTGGGGACGACGTTCTACACGCACGTCTTCCAGTTTCTCACCGATGTTGAAACGACGTTCCAGAACGTAGCCGTTCACCACGTCTTTCAGCTTGGTACGCATGAAGGTATTACCTTTTCCCGGCTTTACATGCAGGAAGTCGATGCAGAAATACAGCTTGCCGTCCATGCGGATGCAAGTTCCGATTTTAATGTCTTGGGCATTAATCATACTTATAGTCTTTAATATTATTATATTGGTATTTACTTCTTTAGTGCTGGTTTGCGGGTGCAAAAGTAATGGAATTCGGTAAAAAACACAAAAACTTTTGAGAGAAAATGAGTTATCTCTTGGTTTATTTGAAAAAAGTACCTATTTTTGCAGCCCGAATTCGTGAGAATAATAACATAAAACAAGATACAGTAATGAAAAGAACATTTCAACCCTCGAACAGAAAGAGAAAGAACAAACACGGTTTCCGTGAGAGAATGGCTACAGCAAACGGCCGCAGAGTATTGGCAGCACGTCGTGCTAAAGGCAGAAAGAAACTGACTGTTTCTGACGAATACAACGGAGTAAAGGCATAATAGGCCGTTCTCGTTCGTATTAAAGAAATAAGGGAGCTGCAAAAGACTGATTCTGGTCTTTTGCAGCTTTTCTTATGTATTGTGCCCGGTTCTCCGGAAAAAACTATTGCCAACTCCGTGTACTATGTGGTGAAAATTGTATCTTTGTCCCAAATAATGCATTATCGATTATGACAATAAAAGATTTTTTCTCTTTCCGGCAGAACCGGTTCTTCTGGGCGAACATCCTTGCGATGGCCGTTGTGGTAGTGGGATTGCTGTTCGGAGTGCTGAAAGGACTGGATATATATACCCGCCACGGCGAGGCTGTGATAGTGCCCGATGTGAAGGGTATGGGAGTGGAGGAAGCCGAGAAAATGTTCCGTAACCGCGGCTTGGTCTGCATCGTTTCGGATTCCAGTTATGTCAAGACTCTTCCTGCCGGCTGCATCCTCGAATATAATCCGGCAGCCGGACAAAAGGTAAAGGAAGGACGTACCATCTATCTTACAATCAATACGATTGAAGTCCCTCTGCACATAGTGCCCGATGTGGCGGACAACAGTTCGCTGCGGCAGGCGGAAGCGCGTATTCTGGCTTCGGGCTTCAAGCTGGCCGAGATACAGTATATTCCGGGTGAGAAGGACTGGGTGTATGGCGTGAAGTATAAGGGGCGTCAGCTTTCCATCGGCGAGAAAGTGCCCACCGGCGCAGTGCTGACGCTGATGGTGGGAGATGGAGGCGCCTTGAAGGCAGACTCCCTGGGAGTGGATGCCGTGGGAGGTACCGTTGAACCCGTGTTGTCCGAAGACTCCGCGGCAGATGAGTCCTGGTTCTGATAAACATCTGACTCCAATCGTAAATTGTAAATAGTCAAATTGTAAATGCCGTGATGATAGAAGAATTGCCGGATGATATAGATAATGATGAGCTGGACGACGTAGAGCCGGTGGGTGACGAGGCGCAACTCTATGAACACTTCCGTGTGGTGGTGGACAAGGGGCAGGAGATGGTGCGGGTGGACAAGTATCTGTTCGACCGCTTGACGAACTCCTCGCGTAATCGCATCCAGAAGGCTGCCGATGCAGGCTTCGTGATGGCGAACGGCAAGGCTGTGAAAAGCAGCTATAAGGTGAAGCCGATGGATGTAATCACTGTGATGATGGACCGTCCACGCTATGAGAATGAAGTCATCCCCGAAGACATCCCCCTTGATATAGTATATGAGGACAAGTATCTGATGGTAGTGAACAAACCTGCCGGTCTGGTGGTGCACCCCGGTCATGGCAACTATCACGGTACGCTTGTCAACGCCATAGCCTGGCATATGAAGGATAATCCCGATTATGATGCCAATGACCCGCATGTGGGACTGGTGCACCGCATCGACAAGGACACCTCCGGCCTGCTGGTGATAGCCAAGACTCCGGATGCCAAGACGAATCTCGGCAACCAGTTCTTCAACAAGACGACAAAACGCCGTTACCGGGCGCTGGTCTGGGGAAATGTAGAGCAGGATGAAGGGACCGTTGTCGGCAATATCGGTCGTAATCCCAGAGACCGCATGCAGATGACCGTCCTCCCCGACGACCAGGGAAAGCATGCCGTCACCCATTACCGGGTGCTCGAACGTTTGGGATACGTCACACTGGTGGAATGTATCCTTGAAACGGGACGCACCCATCAAATCCGTGTGCACATGAAGCACATCGGACACATACTTTTCAACGACGAACGTTACGGTGGACACGAAATCCTGAAAGGAACCCACTTCGCTAAATACAAACAATTTGTAAACAACTGCTTCGACACTTGTCCGCGGCAGGCATTGCATGCCATGACGCTGGGGTTTGTGCATCCCGTCACCGGAGAAGAAATGTACTTCACTTCGGAATTGCCCGATGACATGACCCGGCTGATAGACAAATGGAGAGGCTATATCAGTAACAGAGAATTAGAATGAAACGCACGATTGCTATTGTAGCCGGAGGAGATACCTCCGAATTCCACGTCTCCCTGCGTAGTGCACAGGGGATTTACTCCTTCATCGACAAGGAGAAGTATACCTTATATATTGTAGAAATGCACGGACTGGACTGGCATGTACAGCTGCCCGACGGCGCTAAGACTCCGGTAGACCGCAATGACTTCAGCTTCGTGCTGGATGGCGAGAAAGTGACATTCGACTTTGCCTATATCACCATCCACGGAACTCCGGGTGAGGACGGCCGTCTGCAGGGCTATTTTGATATGCTCCACATCCCTTATTCGTGTTGCGGAGTACTGGCAGCGTCGCTCACGTACGATAAGTTTGCCTGCAACCAGTATCTGAAAGGTTTCGGTGTGCGCATTGCCGAATCGTTGTTGCTGCGCGGCGGACAGTCGGTAACGGATGAAGATGTGATGGAGAAAATCGGTCTGCCTTGCTTCATTAAGCCCAGCTTGGGAGGTTCCAGCTTCGGCGTGACCAAGGTGACGGCGAAAGAGCAGATACAACCTGCCATAGCCAAGGCATTTGCGGAAGCGCAGGAAGTACTGGTGGAGGCCTTTATGGACGGAACCGAGATTACCTGCGGCTGTTACAAAACAAAAGACAAGTCCGTAGTGTTCCCCATTACGGAGGTGGTGAGCCACAACGAGTACTTCGATTATGAAGCTAAGTATAATGGTGCGTCTGACGAGATTACTCCCGCCCGCATCTCGGACGATTTGACCCGCCGGGTGCAGACGCTGACTTCTGCCATTTATGATATACTCGGGGCCTATGGCATTATCCGCGTGGACTATATCATTACCGAAGGGGAAAAAATCAATCTGCTGGAGGTGAATACCACCCCCGGAATGACTGCCACCAGCTTTATTCCCCAGCAGGTTCGTGCTGCCGGAATGGAGATGAAGGATGTAATGACAGATATTATAGAAAACAAGTTTAAGGATTAATCATTATTCATTATGAATGCGAACGTGGAATTTGATGAAATCCGTCCTTATCATGATGAGGAACTTCCTCAAGTCTATGAGGAACTGATTGCCGATGCGGCGTTCCGGCAGGCAGTGGATACTGTGATGCCTGGTGTACCTTTTGAAGTCTGGTCGCAGAAAATGCGCGCGTGTAAAACCAAGCTGGAATTTCAGAAGACCTTCTGCTATGGGCTTCTGTGGAAATTGGCGAAGGAGGCTACGGATGGATTGACTTTGGACCATACCGCGTTGCCGGCAGACAAGTCGGCGGCGTATACCTATATCTCCAATCATCGCGACATTATTCTCGATTCCGGTTTCTTGTCCATTCTTTTGGTAGACCAGGGTATGGATACGGTAGAGATAGCCATTGGCGACAACCTGCTTGTCTATCCGTGGATTAAGAAATTCGTGCGTGTCAACAAGTCCTTCATCGTGCTGCGTGCGTTGACCATGCGCCAGATGCTGGAGGCTTCCGCACGCATGTCCCGCTATATGCATTATACCATCAGTGAGAAGAAACAGTCTATCTGGATTGCACAACGTGAAGGGCGTGCCAAGGATTCCAACGACCGCACGCAGGACAGTGTGCTGAAGATGCTGGCAATAGGCGGTGAAGGCGACGTCATTGACCGCTTAATGGAAATGAATATAGCTCCGCTTGCCATTTCCTATGAATACGACCCTTGCGACTTCCTGAAAGCGCAGGAGTTCCAACTGAAACGGGACATTGAAGGCTATAAGAAAACGACGGCTGACGACTTGCTGAATATGCAGACCGGACTGTTCGGCTATAAAGGGCGGGTACATTTCCAGACGGGTGCCTGCATGAATGATGAATTGGCGAAGATGGACCGTTCACTTCCGAAGCCCGAACTCTTTGCACGCATGTCTGCACTGATAGACAAACGCATTCATGCCAGTTACCGGATGTATCCCAATAATTATGTGGCACACGACCTTCTCGAGGGGAAGGAGGATTTTTCCGACCATTACACTGCCGAGGATAAGCAGCGCTTCACGGCCTATATAGAACAACAGTTGGAGCGTATCTCCATTCCTAATAAGGACGTGGACTTTCTGCGTGGAAAAATGCTGCTGATGTATGCCAACCCGTTGAAGAATTATCTGGCGGCTATAAAAGAATGAATACATGAAGAAGTACTGTGATTGGTGGCTTTTGCCTTTATTGGCCTGTCTGTTGGCTGGTTGTGGCGATGATGATTATCATTATCCTTCCGTGAAGCTGGAATTCTTGACTGCCTTTTCGGGGGCTGACGGCTATCTGCGGTCTGTTGTGACGGATGAAGGGGAAACCTTGCCGGTAGTGGAGGACAAGACAAAGACGAAAATAGAGGCAAACGCTTCGGTACGTGTCATCAGTAATTATGCTTCGGAGGTAACTGCCGATGGAACTGCCGGTGCGGTGCTGTATGCCTTGAGCGGTGTTCTTTCTGTCGTTCCCCAAACGGTCGACAAGTTCGAGGAGGGCGTCAAGACAGACCCTACTGATGTACTGGGTATCTGGATGGGACTCGACTATCTCAATATGACACTGATAGTCAATGAGAATGGTGAACATAAGTTCCATTTTATTGAGGATGAAGTGATTGTGGATACTGCTACCGGGTGTAGTGAAGTATATCTGACGCTGTATCATGACGCAAAGGAGGAGGTGGTGTCTTATACCAGGCGTGCCTACGCTTCCGTACCTTTGCGGCAGTATGCGGCAGAGGATATACAGAAGGTTATGGTTCATTTCAGTGTGCACACTTATTCCGGTGACATCAAGACTTACGATTTTGTTTATAACCCTGACTAAAATGAAATATTCGATGAAGACATTGTTCGCGGGCCTTTGCCTCGTTTTTACCACCCTCTTTTCCTGCCAGCAGAAGGAGGGACAGTTCAAGTCTGTTTCGGTAGATGACTTTTCCACATTGATAGCCAATCCGGAGGTGCAGCTTCTGGATGTGCGTACTGTTGCCGAATACTCGGAAGGACACGTGCCCCATAGTATCAATATCAATGTGCTGGATGAGTCGTTTGAAACGATGGCCGACTCCACTTTGCAGAAGGACAAACCGGTTGCAGTATATTGTCGTAGTGGTAAGCGTAGTAAAAAGGCCGCTGCCATACTGAGCAAAAAAGGATATATAATCTATGACCTTGACAAAGGTTTCATCGGTTGGGAAGAAGCGGGCAAAGAAGTGGAAAAGTAATAGCGGTGTAGCTGAAATGCATTTGCTATAATTTCTTTTTAGGCGAGGATTACGCGGATTTCACGGAAAAAATTTAAGAAAAGAATCCGCGTTTTCCGCGTAATCCGCGCCTAAAAAGAATAAAGTAGTCTTGTCCTCTGGTTAGAGGCTTTCAAGCAGTCTCTTTAGCACCACTGTTGCTGAAATCTCCCGGTTGGCCGCTTCGGGGATTACGATGGACTGCGGGCTTTCTATCACATCATCCGTCACAATCATGTTGCGTCGAACCGGCAGGCAGTGCATGAAGTAGGCATTGTTGGTAACGGCCATCTGGCGCTCGCCTACTGTCCAGGTGCGGTCTTTGCTCAATATTTGTCCGTAGTTGTCGCCTGTATAGGCCGCCCAGTTCTTGGCATAGACAAAATCGGCTCCTTCAAAAGCTTTCATCTGGTCATATTCTACGCGGGCATTTCCTACGAACTTGGGGTCGAGTTCATAACCTTCGGGATGTGTAATCACAAAGTCATAATCAGTTGCATTCATCCATTCGGCAAAGGAGTTGGGGACAGCCTGGGGCAATGGACGCGGATGTGGAGCCCATGTCATCACTACTTTGGGGCGTGCCGTCTTCTTATATTCCTCAATGGTTATCAGGTCGGCAAAACTCTGCAGCGGATGGCGTGTGGCAGCCTCCATGGAGAATACCGGCCGGCCGGAATGCTTGATGAACTGCTCCAGTATCACTTCGTTGTAATCGTCTTCCTTATTTTCGAAGCGTGCAAAAGAACGTACGCCGATGACGTCGCAATAGCAGCCCATCACGGGAATGGCTTCCAGTAAGTGTTCCGGTTTGTCACCGTCCATGATGACACCACGCTCTGTCTCCAGTTTCCAGGCTCCCTGGTTGATGTCCAGTACAATTACGTTCATGCCCAGATTCAATGCAGCCTTCTGTGTACTGAGGCGGGTACGCAGGCTGGAGTTGAAGAAAATCATCATCAGCGTTTTGTTACGTCCCAGTTCCACATATTTGAAACGGTCTTTTTTAATCTCGAATGCTTCGTCCAGTGCAGACTTCAGGTTACCGATGTCCTGCACGCAAGTAAAGTTCTTCATATTTACAGTCTTTTTAGTGTATCTATATCTTTGTTATTCGGCTGTCAAGGTCTGGTCTGTCCGGAACCTTCGACAATCCATTTGTATGTGGTGATTTCTTCCAGAGCCATCGGACCGCGGGCGTGTAGCTTCTGGGTGCTGATGCCAATCTCGGCACCGAGTCCGAATTGTGCGCCGTCGGTGAAAGAGGTCGGTGCATTGACGTATACGCAAGCGGCGTCCACTTCCCGGCAGAACCATTCGGCACGTGTCTTGTCGTCCGTAATGATGCATTCGCTATGTTTGGAACCGTACTTCCGGATATGTGCCAATGCTTCCTGGAAAGAATTCACGGTTTTAATGGCCATCTTGTAGTCCAGAAACTCTCTGCCGTAGCAGTCTTCAGTGGCAAGTCTCAACAGCTCGACGGGATATTTGTCACGCAGACTGTGGTAGGCGGGTTCATCGGCAAATATCTCTACATTGCTTGATTGCAGCGGCAGGCATAGGTCGGGCAAATTAGCCAGGCTGTCGGCTTCGATAATCAGGCAATCCAAAGCGTTGCATACACTGACCCGGCGTGTCTTTGCATTGGCAATGATAGATGGACCTATGCTTATATCGCCATAGCGGTCGAAGAACGTATGGCATACGCCGGCACCTGTCTCTATAACCGGTACTGTGGCATTCTGGCGTACGAAGTTTATCAGGCTGCTGCTGCCGCGCGGAATTATCAAATCTACATAATCGTTGGCATGCAGTAGTTCGGCAGTCGCCTCTCTGTCGGCAGGAAGCAGTTCCACGATATGTGTATCTACGTTGAAATGCTCCAGTACCTCGTGTATCACGCTGATTATGGCACGGTTGGAATAGTCTGCATCGCTTCCGCCTTTCAGAATACAGGCATTGCCGCTTTTAAGGCAGAGTGAGAATACATCGAAACTGACGTTGGGACGGGCTTCGTAGATAATGCCTATGACACCGAAAGGTACACTGACCCTTTTTATCTTCAATCCGTTGGGTAATACGTTCTCTTTAAGGACTTTTCCCAAAGGAGAAGGGAGGGCGGCTACGTTGCGGATGTCCGCAGCGATGTCCTGCAAACGGCTTTTTGTCAGTTTCAGGCGGTCGTATTTAGGGTCGGTAGAAGGCATACGCTCCAAATCCTTCTGGTTTTCACTCAGAATGAAGTCTGTTTTGTTTATGGCAGCGTCTGCAACAGCCAGTAATATTTGGTTGATTTCTTTGTCGCTTAACGCTAGCATGTTACGGCTGGCATCTTGTACGGCGACAAAAGTTTTGTTTAAGTTCATTTTCTTACTGAGTATAGAGTGATAAATATGCAAGTATGAATATCGTGGATAGTATCCGTCTGTGTCCTATTCTATATATAGGTAGTCGTAGTGCACTACGGGTTTCTTTCCATGTTTTCCCATTGTTTCCCGTGCCTGGCTGGAGTCACAGTTGGCTTTTCCCACACCGATGGGTTTACCGCCGAAGTCGATAATCCGTACGATGTCGTCCTTCTCGAACTCGCCTATAACGTCAGTGATGCCTACCGGTAGGATGCTTACTGCTTTGTCCGAGAAGAGCAGTTCGGTGGCACAATGATTGATGTGCAGTTCGCCTTTGGCAAACCCTTTGCTGTGCGCAATCCATTTCTTGATGCTCGATACCGGTTCCGGAGACGGAATGAAACGGGTATAGTTTAATTCTTCATTATTCATTATTTTCACGAGGATGTTGTCCCGCTTCCCGTTGGCTATGATTACTGTGATGCCCTCATCCGCCACTTTGCGGGCAATGTTGGTTTTTGTCAGCATGCCGCCGCGTCCGAAGCTGGATTTGGAAGTTTGTATGTAGGAGGAGAGGTCTTTGCCTTGTTCTATTTCACGGATGACTTGAGACTCCGGGTCGGCGGGTGAACCGTTGTAGATACCGTCTATATTGCTGAGAATGATTAGTGCCTGGGCATCCATCATGGAGGCTATCAGGCCGGACAGCTCATCGTTGTCGGTGAACATCAGTTCACTTACGGAGATGGTGTCGTTCTCATTGACAATAGGAATGACGCCGTTCTCCAGCATTACGGTCATACAGTTTTTCTGGTTGAGGTAATGGCGGCGGGTGGAAAAGTTCTCTTTCATTGTGAGCACTTGTCCCACGGGGATGCCATGCTCCCGGAACAGCTCGTAGTAGCGGTTGATGAGTTTGGCCTGCCCTACAGCGGAAAAGAGCTGGCGCTGGTCTACGCTGTCCAACTTCTTGGTGGGGTGCACTTCACTACGTCCCGAAGCAACGGCTCCGGAAGAAACAAGTATTATTTCTATGCCGGCCTTGTGCAGCTCGGCTATCTGGTCCACCAAAGCGGACATGCGGGTGACGTCGAGAGTGCCGTCACGACGTGTTAAAACATTGCTGCCTACCTTGACAGCAATTCTATTGAAATCAATCTCCATTTTCTCTCTTTTCGTATTCACGGACTACTTCCATGGCGGCTTCGTAGTCCTTCTCATTGACGAGAACGGAAACATCTACCGCAGTGGCAGGCAGTACAACGTTTACTACCATTCCGTCTTTTGTTACAGCTTCAATATCACTATTTCCCAGCAGGCTCTTTACGAGTTCTGCTTCCCACGGTGAACCGGTGAACACCTCAACGAGTTTGCTTTTGTCTTCTTCTTTCATGATGGTATGAATTTAGAGGTTTCTGTCTTACAAATATAACAAATGTTTTTGTTTTAATGTTTAATGCTGACGAATTTATAGTTCAATCCTCTCAACTCTTATCGATTCATTCAGGAAAGTAGAAGCCGATTCTGTGAATTTCTCCTCCGATTCCGTGGTGCGGTAGACGCATCTTCCACCTTTGGTACATTTTTTGTCCATTTCCGGATGGCGGTGAAGATAGTCTTTCAGGCTGTCTGCTACCAGTTCCCCCTGAGTGACGGTCGTGATGCCGTCGGGCATGTATTGCTGTATCTTGGGCAGCAGCAACGGGAAGTGCGTGCAGCCCAGAATGACGGTGTCTATCTGCGTGTCTTTGGCCAGCAGGTTGCCGATGTTTTTGCGTATGAAGTAGTCAGTACCCTCACCTTGTGCCTCATTGTTTTCTACGAGGGATACCCATAGAGGGCAGGCTTCACCGCTCACTTTGATGTCGGGGAAGAGTTTATGCACTTCCAACGGATAGGATTCAGACTTGATGGTTCCTGCCGTGGCAAGCACTCCCACATGGCGGCTTTGGGTAATGTTCCCTATGCATTCTACGGTTGGGCGAATTACTCCCAACACACGGCGCATAGGGTCGAGGCGAGGCAAATCATTCATTTGTATGTTGCGCAGAGCTTTTGCCGAAGCTGTATTGCATGCCAGAATGACGAGGTGACAACCCATCTCGAACAGTTTGGTGACTGCCTGCAAGGTGAACTCATAGACAATCTCGAACGAGCGGGTTCCGTAAGGCGCGCGCGCGTTGTCGCCCAGATAAATGTAATCATATTGGGGAAGGGCTTCCCGTATCTTGCTCAGGATGGTCAGTCCGCCATATCCGGAATCGAATATTCCGATGGGACCGGCTGCAGAAGGTAATGTCTGTTTCATGCTTTCTAAAGACTATGTACCATGCAAAGATAATGCAAATTTCTCAGTAATGTATAAAAAATAAGCGCGGATAAAACTATCCGCGCTTGCTCTATCATAGATAATTCTATTATTTAATGCCCAATTGCGTTTTAACTTTGGCAGTTACATCAACGCTCTGTGCTCCTACGAATGGTATCGGGGTACGGGCCAAGTCGAAGATATAGACCACGCCTTCAGCCTTGCCGACAGCCTGGATGGCTTCGTCCAGTTTCTGATAGATGGGAGCCATAGCATCTTGCTGTGCTTTCTGCATACTTTGATAAGCTTCTTGTTGGAACTGCTCTTGGCGTTGAGCCATATCCTGCAGCTCTTTCTGACGTCTTTCTGCAATGTTTTTCGGCAGAGAGTCGGCTTGTGCCAGGAATTCCTGATACTTCTTCTGGAATTCTTCGTTGGTACGCTGCATTTCATCCTGGTATTTTTTAGACATGGCGTCCAAGTCAGCTTGGGCTTTGGTAAATTCAGGCATAACAGCGATTACATCTTGAGAATTCATGTGAGCGAATTTAGCTTGCGCCATAGCTCCCAGTGGGAGGGCGAACATAACTACGAGTAGTGCGATTTTTTTAAGCATAATGTTTATTATTTATTTGAATGATTATTCGTCGGGGGCAAATATAGCGCAAACTGAACGCAATACAAAATAAGCAAGCTTATTTTTAATCTTGAATGCAGTCTATATTCTGAAACAAATGTATGAAATTAATTTGAATATCCCAGTTTTGCAAGTACTTCATTGCTGACGTCAATACTCGGCGAGGCAAAAATGATACTTGATGCGGAAGCACGGTCTACAACTACCGCATATCCGTTCTGTGTCGCAATTTCCTTTACAGCATTGTATATTTCATCTTGAATGGGTTGCATCAGACTTTCACGTTTTTTATACAGTTCGCCTTCCGGACCGAAGTATTTGCGGCGCAGTTCGGCTGCTGATTTCTCTTTAGCGACAATCTCTTCCTCCTTTTTGCCTCTCTGTGTTTCAGAAAGGGAAGCAATCTGGGACTGATAGTTCTTGTACAGAGTCTTGGCTTCTTCGGAAATCTTTTCGACTTCACTCTGCCATTGTCTGGAGGCTTGCTCCAGTTGTTCATTGGCACGTTCGTAGGCAGGAATATTTTCCAGGATATATTCCATGTCAATCAAGGCGAACTTCTGTGCACCGGCTGTTATACTTACTGCAAACAGCGTAAAAAGGATCAATAAACTCTTCTTCATAACGATACTGCATTAATTGTCAATTATCAATTGTCCATTGCTTAGAATTCTTGTCCCAGGATGAAGTGGAACTGGCTACCGCCATATTGCGAGGAACCCATTATTTTGTCGAAACCGTAAGCCCAGTCGATACCCATCATACCAATCATCGGGAGGAAGATGCGGACACCGACACCGGCTGAACGTTTCAATTCGAACGGGTTGAACTTATTGACATCATGCCATGCATTACCGGCTTCCACAAACGTTAACGCATAAATACTGGTACTTGTTTCGAGCATCAAAGGATATCTTAATTCCAGTCCGAGACGTGTATAGGCATAACCTTCAGAACCGTATGGAGTCAATGAACTGTTCTCATAACCACGGAGGGCGATGCTTTCTGTAGCATAGCTGGAGTAGCCGGTCATACCGTCACCACCCACGTCAAACGTTTCGAACGGAGACTTTTTGTATTTGTTGTAGTGTCCCAGCAAACCGAATTCTACACGTCCCATCAGCACCGGAGTACGTTTGACGGTAATCGGGTCCATCAACGGGATGTAGACTTTGGATTTGAATTTCCACTTGTGGTATTCAATCCACTTGTGCATCTTGTTCATGTCTTCCTGGCTGCTGGTGCTGTACTTGCTGTAATCGGTACCGTCGAACAGAGAGAAAGGCGGTGTGATTTGTGCAGACAACGAGAACTCGGAACCTTGGCGCGGATAAATCGGGTTGTCGATAGAGCTACGGGACAAGGTCAGGTTGAGGCTGAGGTTATTACACTTACCGTTGGTAACCGGGAAGTACTGCCAGTCACTCAGAACATAGCGTTGGTAAGACAACTCGGCTGTGAACTGGAAGTAGTCATCCGGCCACTTCAAACGCTTACCGAACATCACTGCAAGACCATACATCTGGATAGATTTGTCCGGGTCGTAATAATTCTCGTAGTTGTTGTAATTGCCGTAGTTGTACATACCGTAGCCATACATACCGCTATAATAGCTGTTGTAATAGCTGTTCATGTAGGCTGAATTGTAATAACGGCTACTGATGTCGGTCTGGCGGGAATAGAAAGCCGATACGGAGAATGCATTCGGGCGTTTACCGCCAAACCACGGGTCGTAGAATGAAACGCTGTATGACTGATAGTATTTGGCATTGGTCTGGCCGCTGATGGTCAATGTCTGACCATCACCTTGCGGGAGGATACCGCGGTAGTTCTCACCCGGATGCAGCAGGTTGGACAGAGAGAAGTTGGTGAACTTCAGACTTAACTTACCGATAATACCCGTTTGTCCCCAACCGGCGGAGAACTCTACCTGGTCGTTGGCTTTGGATACAAGGTCATAACCGATGTCTACCGTGCCGTCTTCCGGTCTCGGCTGGATGTCGGGCTGGATTTGTTCGGGGTCGAAGTGTCCCATCTGCTGGATTTCACGCATGGAACGCATCAGGTCTTCACGGCTGAAGAGTTCGCCCGGACGGGTACGGAGTTCACGGCGTACTACGTTTTCATACAAACGGTCGTTACCGTTGATGCTGACTTTATTGATGGTAGCCTGGCGACCTTCGTAGATACGCATTTCCAGGTCGATGGAGTCGCCCACGATGTTTACTTCCACCGGTTCGAGGCTGTAGAACAGATAACCGTTGTTGTAGTAAAGGTTACCGATGGCATCGTCATCGGTCATTGTACGCTCTTCAAGTAACTTTTGGTTGTAGACATCACCCTTCTTCATCTGGAGGAGGAAGTTCAGTTGTTCGGAAGGATACAGTGTGTTACCTACCCAGGTTACATTGCGGAGATAGTATTTCTGTCCTTCCTCAATCTGCATGAAGATGTCTACCGTGCGGTCATCGTAGGGCTTGATACTGTCTGTCACGATGATGGCGTCACGATAACCCAGTTCGTTGTATTTGTCGATAATCAGCTGTTTGTCCGCTTCGTAGTTGTCCTCAATGAATTTCTTGGTGCGGAACAGATTGAGCAACTTGCCCTTTTCGTTTGTTTTCTTCATCACACGCTTCAGCTTCTTGGTCGTGAGGGCCTCGTTGCCTACAATGGTGATTTGATGTACTTTCACTTTCTCCTTCTTGTCGATGTCGATGTTGACAATCACTTCATTCTTCTTTTCCGGATCATCACGTTGGGTGATGATTACATCTGCATTCTTGAAGCCCTTGTCGTCAAAATAGCGCTTTATCAAGGTCTTGGCGCGGTCCACCAGATTAGGTGTAATCTGACCGCCCTTTATCATGCCGATTCTGCTTTCCAGGTCTTCACGCTCTGACTTCTTCACACCGTTGTAGCGTATGTCGGAAACACGCGGACGCATGGTCAGATGAATGGTCAGCCAAATTTGGTCACCTTCAATCTTGTCTGCTGTAATTTCCACGTCAGAGAACAGACCGTGGCGCCAGTAGCGCTTACAAGCTTGTGTAATCTCGTCACCCGGCACGGTGATAGTCTGCCCTTTGGATAGTCCGGACAATCCGACAATTACATAATCCTCATAGTTCTGGGCTCCTTCGACCTTAATGTCGGCTATTTCATACTTCTTGGGTGTTCCCGAATAGAGTATAACCGGCTTTTCGGTTTCATCGGTGTTGTTTACGTCCTGTGCTGCTGTTGTCAGTGCGCAGCCGAAAAGGCAGACAAACGTTACGAGTATGGAGAAAATACGATAGTGCATCTTTTTATTTACTATTTTACAATTTACTATTTACTATTTGTGTGTCCGGTGATTAATTGATTTGCTCGCTGGTCTTGCCGAACCTGCGTTCGCGTTTCTGATAGTCACATATGGCTTTGCGTAATTCTTCTTCACGGAAGTCGGGCCAATAGGTATCACAGAAATAAAGTTCCGAATAGGCGCATTGCCAGAGCATGTAGTTACTAAGGCGGAGCTCTCCTCCGGTACGTATCAGCAGGTCGGGGTCGGGCATGAAGTGGGTTGTCAGATGACGGGATATGAGCTCACTGTCGATTTGTTCGGGTTTCAGCTCACCTTTCTGTACCAGGTCGGCTATTTGCCGGGCAGCTTCCGTTATTTCCCAGCGGGAAGAGTAGCTCAATGCCAGTACCAGGCACATTCCCGTGTTGTGGGAGGTGTGTGCCACGCAAGTGTTGAGCCGTTGCTGTACGTTGGCAGGCAGTTTTTCAATATCTCCTATTACCCGGAAACTGATATTGTTCTTCATGAACGTCTCTTCCTCTATGGAGTCGAAGAGCAATCCCATCAAGGCGGCTACCTCGTCCGACGGACGATTCCAGTTCTCGGTAGAGAACGTATATAAAGTAAGGTATCTGACTCCTAATTTAGCGGCTTCCTCTGCAATGACGTGCACAGTCTCTGCGCCGGCCTGATGTCCATAGCTGCGTTCGTGTCCACGCTGCTTGGCCCACCGTCCGTTACCGTCCATGATAATCGCCACGTGCTGGGGTATCCGGTTTAGATCGATTTCTTCCTTATATGACATCATTATTATTGTATTTCGAAGCCCAATCTGTTAAGACGTCCGCGCCATACCTCATTCTTGGTGCCGTTGCCGCCGAATATCACCCAAATGAAGTCCCGTTTGTCTGCCGGGGCCACAGTTTTGTCTTTCGTCGGTTCCACTATAATGGAGTACGCGCCTTTCCCTTTGAATTCCTGGGGTAGCAGGAACTTGGTTTCTGTCTTGCTCCACGCAATGCCTGTGATGGAGTTGTAGATGGCGTCAAGTTCTCCTCCAAAGCAATAGAACATGTCGCCATAGTACATAATGGCAGGGTTGACCATGCCGGGACAAGATGTGTCGTACACCGTGTTAGCCAGGCTTGCCCAGCCTTTGCCGTCCAATGAGAACCAGGGTATTGTCTCTTGTTCGTTGGCCAGCGGCATTCCTGCCAGAACCACCTTCTCTACACCATTGCCGGTGTTGGTCTGGGTGGTGGATATGTTTTCGGTAGGGAATCCTGCCGGGACTTCCTCAAGGGTAAGGTTGTCAGCCGTGTTTTCCGCTTCCCAATTCTTTCCGTCTTTACAGATGTTGAAATATTGCTTTCCGTTGATTTCCACAATACCCGAGAGCCGGTCGGAGAAACCATTAATGAGGACTATGACATTGTCTCCCAATGTAGTGACTTCTGTCCAGGCGCCGCCGTTGGTAGAGCTGAATACTCTCTTGCTTTTTGTAACCATGTAGAGTGCATTGTTATACTCTACGGCAGATGTCAGCTTTACGTCTGAGGGGAGGTTGCTGACATTGACTTTACTCCAGTTGTATTTATCGGGCGCAGTCGATGTCTTGTAAGCGGTAGTGTTGGAAGTGTAGACAAACAACTCGTCTCCAAGTATAACCGCTTTTTGCTGGCCTAAATTGATGGTATTGGAGAATATATTCCCCCTATTCTGCATGTCTGTCCAGACGAGTGAGTCCGGGTCTTGCAGATGTACATTAACTTTCAATTTATATTCGCGGACTGTAACACCGTCGGCGGCATGTGCTTTGAACAGCATGCCGGCATCGTTGTTCATGGCGGGTCTCAAATCCACGGAGTCCGACATGACGAATACCGTGTCGGTAGGCGAGCCTGAAGTTATCCAACCGGTAACGGTCATAGTATCAATCAGAATACGGTCAATGATGGTATCTGAACCTACGGGCAATGAATCTCTGTTATAGATGAGCCTATTGAGCTGGTCAATTGTAAATTTGTAATGTTTGCCATGTATGGTATCGATACCAAAAGCATGTATAGTAGCATCGGAGCTGAATTCATAATTGTCGTCAGAGTCAAGGCATGAACTTAGAGCAAATGACACAATAAGAAAACTCACAATTACTGATAGAAACTTTATTCTCATTTTGAAAGTTAGTGTTTATTTACAAGTTGCAAAAATAGGAACATTTTTTTCTATAAACAGCTTTACGGGGAAGTTTTATATAAAATTATAGATAATATCCCCCTTTTTCTCGATAAAAAAGCCCTGAAATGAGGCTATTGACTGTTTCTTGAGGCCGTATAATGGCGAAAACTCCTGCCGAAAGAATACTCTGTTGCAAATGGATATCCGTCACTGATTTCGGGTGCTTTGACGCCGGAATGAAGAAGGTGCGGAGCTTCTTCCACAAAGATTTCGTCCCACAATCCGGCATCAATGAAGGATTGGAGCGTTTGGCTGCCACCCTCTACCAAAAGGGATTGTAATCCGCGTGTATACAGCGTTTCCATGAGTTCGGGGAGTATATTCCGTCGGTAGTCGCTGACTGGCAGATACTCTACATTCGGTAGCGGAGCGTGCGGGGCTTCTGTAAAAACGAGGGTCGGCACGCTACCGTCAAATAGGTGAAGGCTGGGGGATAGCTTTTGTTGCCGGTCCAGCACGATACGTACCGGTGAACGGCCGTACCAATGGCGGACATTCAGGCAGGGATTGTCCAGTTCAGCCGTACGGGTACCTACTAATATGGCACTGTGCTCTGCCCGTTTCTTGTGTACCAGCATCGAAGTCAGCGGGCTGGAGAGGATAACCGGTTTACCGTCCGTGCGGGAGTAATCGATATATCTGTCAGAAGATTCCGCCCATTTTAGGGTGATGTAGGGGCGTCGCAAAGTATGGAAAGTGATGAACCTGCGGATGAGCTGCCGACATTCTGTTTCCAGCACTCCGACAATAACTTCACGTCCGGCATCCTTCAGTTTCTGTATGCCCCGGCCCGCAACCTTAGAAAAAGGGTCCCGGCACCCGATGACGATGCGTGGAATCTTCTTCTCGATGATGAGGTCTGCACAAGGAGGAGTTTTGCCATAGTGCGAACACGGTTCCAGGCTGACATAGATGGTGGAACGTTTCAGCAGGGACGTGTCTTTCACGGAACGGATGGCGTTGACCTCGGCGTGGGCTTCTCCACAGCGCACATGGTATCCCTCGCCTATGATTTTCCCGTCACATACTATTACCGCTCCCACCATCGGGTTGGGTGCTGTATTGCAAAGTCCGTTTTGTGCCAGTTGGATGCATCGCAGCATATATTTCTCTTCTTCTGAATTCATATCCTTGCTTGTCTTTTGGTTGAATAATCAAAATTAATGATTACTTTTGCAGCCCGAATAAAACCGGACTCCGAATGAATGTAACCGTTTCACATATCCGCAGTGCTTTGCAGGAGTGCTATCCTCCCCGGGAGGCAGCCAATCTTTCCCGTATTGTCTGCTGTGAAATGTTAGGTCAGAGTCATATTGACTATTACCTGGGCAAAGATATGATTTTATCTCCAAAGGATGAAAAGGAATTGGAAAGCATTCTTTTCCGTCTGTGCAATTTTGAGCCCATACAGTATGTGCAGGGTACTGCCCGTTTCCTGGGACGTACTTTTCGGGTGGCTCCGGGGGTGCTTATTCCCCGTCCCGAAACGGAAGAACTGGTGGAGAGGATGCTGGAGGAAGTCGCTCCGGCTTCCCGTATTCTCGACATTGGCACCGGAAGTGGGTGTATTGCCGTCACTTTGTCTAAAGAGTTGCCGGAAGCGGAAGTAACTGCTTGGGACATTTCCGGAGAAGCTCTTGCCATAGCCGGCGACAATAACCGCCTTTTGCAGACCTCCGTACAATTTGTACAGCGTGATGTCCTGACGTATCAACCGGCTGAGGATGAGTACTTTGATGTAATCGTCAGTAATCCGCCTTATGTTACGGAAACAGAAAAGAAGGACATGGAGCCAAATGTCTTGAACTGGGAACCTTCGGGAGCTTTGTTTGTTCCAGACAGCGACCCGCTCCGTTTCTATCGGCGTATAGGTGAACTGGGACGGAGCATGCTGACGGTCGGCGGCCGACTCTATTTTGAAATCAACCGGGCATTTGGAGAGGCTGTCGCTTCGATGCTTCGCAAGCAAGGCTATACGAATGTCCGTATCCGAAAAGATATTTCCGGCAACGACCGGTACGTAATTGCAGAACGATGATAGAAATAACTGAAACTGAAGCTTTGAACAGAGTGGCGGCATATTGCTCCACTGCCGAGCATTGCCGGGCGGAGATTGCGGAGAAACTGCAACGCTGGGGCATTGCCTATGATGCCATAGACCGTATCATCAACCGTCTGGAACAAGAGAAGTACATTGATGAAGAACGCTTCTGCCGTGCTTTCATCAACGACAAATACCGTTTTGCCAAATGGGGCAAGATGAAGATAGGGCAGGCGCTCCAGTTGAAAAAGATATCTTCATCTGTCTATTGGCCCTATTTGAACGAGATTGATGAGGAGGAATACCACGCCGTCTTGCAGAAACTGCTGGCGGCAAAGCGTAAAAGCGTCCGTGCCGAAAGTGAGTATGAGTTGAATGGCAAACTGGTGCGTTTTGCCTTGAGCAGGGGGTTCGAAATGAAGGATATATGTCGTTGCATAGAGGTTTCTGAGGAAAATGACTACTCCGAATGAAAATTATCGGCTTTCTTTTTTTTATTCTCATTCTGTTTCCGTATTTTTGTGCCATATTTATCATATATAGATTAGTTTTGCTATGAAAACTTTAGAAAGATTGTTTGCAGAGAAGTTGCTGAAGATAAAAGCGATTAAACTACAACCGGCTAACCCGTTCACTTGGGCATCCGGATGGAAGTCTCCGTTTTATTGTGATAACCGCAAAACCCTTTCTTATCCTTCTCTCCGTAATTTCGTAAAGATTGAAATTACGCGTCTGATTTTGGAACGTTTCGGACAAGTGGATGCCATTGCCGGTGTGGCAACGGGAGCTATCCCGCAAGGTGCCTTGGTGGCCGATGCATTGAACTTGCCGTTTGTATATGTACGCTCCACTCCGAAAGACCATGGACTGGAGAATTTGATTGAAGGTGAACTTCGTCCCGGTATGAAGGTGGTAGTCGTGGAAGATTTGATTTCTACGGGTGGAAGTAGCTTAAAGGCTGTAGAAGCTATCCGCCGTGACGGATGTGAGGTCATCGGTATGGTGGCTGCCTATACTTATGGTTTCCCGGTTGCCGAAAAGGCTTTCAAGGATGCCAAAGTGCCTTTGGTGACGCTGACCAATTACGAGGCTGTGATGGAAGTGGCACTGCGTACGGGCTATATCGAGGAAGAAGATGTGGAGACTCTGAATGAATGGCGTAAAGACCCTGCACATTGGGAATCTGGAAAATAAGAACTTATTTGTAAAAATGTTAATATGGATAAAAGAGCCATTCGGATAGATTCTGTCCGGATAGTTCTTTTTTCTTTTTGAATACGATTGATTATGACGAAATTTGAGAGTGGAGTGAAAGTTGTACCGGCTTCACAAGAAGCTGTTTATGAAAAACTTTCCGACCTGAGTAATCTGGAGAAGGTGAAAGACCGTCTGCCTGAAGACAAAGTGAAGAACTTGAGTTTTGACGCGGAGAGCATGACGATAGAGGTGGCCCCCGTGGGAAAGATTACGTTGCAGATTGTGGAGAAGGAGCCTTGCAAGTGTATCAAGTTTGCAACAACCACTTCACCGCTGCCCTTCAATCTGTGGATACAGATTGTACCCGTCACCGAAACCGAATGTAAAATGAAACTGACCATCGGCATGGATATAAATCCGTTTATGAAGACCATGGTGCAGAAACCCTTGCAGGAAGGATTGGAGAAGATGGCAGATATGTTGGCGATGATACAATATTAATCACTAACCATTAATCATTAGAAACAACGTGGCTCAGAAACTTTGGGAAAAATCCGTTCAGGTAAATAAGGATATCGAACGCTTCACGGTAGGCCGTGACCGTGAAATGGACCTTTATTTGGCAAAGCACGATGTGCTGGGTTCCATGGCGCACATCACGATGCTCGAAAGCATTGGCTTGTTGACGAAGGAAGAACTGCGGCAATTGCTGGCCGAATTGAAGAAAATCTATGCGATGGCCGAGCGTGGAGAATTTGTGATAGAAGAGGGAGTGGAAGACGTTCACTCACAAGTGGAACTTATGCTGACGCGCAACTTGGGTGATATAGGTAAGAAAATACACAGCGGACGTTCGCGCAACGACCAGGTGTTGCTCGATTTGAAGCTCTTTACCCGTGCAGAGATAAAGGAAGTGGCGGAGGCTGTGGAACAATTGTTCCATGTGCTGGTTATGCAGAGCGAACGCTACAAGGATGTACTGATGCCGGGTTATACACACTTGCAGATAGCCATGCCGTCTTCTTTCGGACTTTGGTTTGGGGCATACGCCGAGAGCCTGGTGGACGATATGATGTTCCTTCAGGCAGCTTTCAAGATGTGCAACCGCAATCCTTTGGGTTCTGCTGCGGGATACGGTTCCTCGTTCCCGCTGAACCGTACGATGACTACCCGTCTTTTGGGATTTGATTCCCTCAACTACAACGTAGTGTATGCCCAGATGGGGCGTGGCAAGATGGAGCGTAATGTAGCTTTCGCCCTTGCCAGTGTGGCCGGAACCATATCGAAATTGGCTTTTGACGCATGTATGTTCAACAGTCAGAACTTCGGTTTTGTGAAGCTGCCGGACGATTGCACTACCGGCTCCAGCATCATGCCTCACAAGAAGAACCCGGACGTCTTTGAACTGACGCGTGCCAAGTGCAACAAACTGCAATCCCTTCCCCAGCAGATTATGATGATAGCCAACAATCTTCCTTCCGGCTATTTCCGTGACTTGCAGATTATCAAAGAGGTCTTCCTGCCTGCTTTTCAGGAACTGAAAGACTGTCTGCAGATGACGACTTACATTATGAACGAAATCAAGGTGAACGAACATATTCTTGATGATGACAAGTATCTGCTTATTTTCAGTGTGGAGGAAGTCAACCGCTTGGCACGTGAAGGGATGCCTTTCCGCGATGCCTACAAGAAGGTGGGACTGGATATTGAAGCCGGAAACTTCTCGCACAGCAAAGAGGTACACCATACCCATGAAGGCAGTATCGGAAACCTTTGCAACGATGAAGTCTCTGCTCTGATGCAGAAAGTGGTAGATGGTTTCAATTTTGAGACCATGCAAGCTGCAGAGAAAGAGTTGCTGGGCAGGTAAAAGGTTCTGCGGGTTCAAGTCCCGCTGCGAGTACTGTACTTTTATAAAAAAAAATTTGGCAGAAACGGGAAAACTGTTTATCTTTGCACCCGTTCTCCAAATGCGGAAATAGCTCAGTTGGTAGAGCATAACCTTGCCAAGGTTAGGGTCGCGAGTTCGAGTCTCGTTTTCCGCTCTCTTTTCCCTTTTTAGGATGCTCGAATGGTGGAATGGTAGACACGAAGGACTTAAAATCCTTTGGCCATTGCGGCTGTGCGGGTTCAAGTCCCGCTTCGAGTACTCGATTAAGCTCTGTGAATCATTGATTTGCAGAGCTTTTTCTTTATAAGCTCTTGATATGAAAGACCGTTTCCCTATAGCGAACAAAGTGTTTCCCTTAATAGAACAAGTTGTTTCATTATGGCGAACACTTTGTTTCTCTTAACAGAACATTTCGTTTCATCATATGAAAACAGACTGTTTTTCCTTATTGGAACAAACTGTTTCTCTATACTTGAACAAAGTGTTCATCTCTGTGAACTAACAAACTAACTATAATACTATAGTAGATGATATGCGCGTGGCACTTGGTAATATGTGCTTGCAGATGAAATAAAAGAATCTATATAAATAGCCTCCTCTTTATTGTTCAGAACAGCTTGGGGCGTTTGTTATTGAACCGATAGCCGATACCCAACATCAGATAATTGGGCTCATGAAATTCCCGGAGGTTATATCCTATATGGAGATACGAATTGCGTGTTACGTCTATTTTCAGGGCAAGAATCTGATAGAAAGACTTCATGTCACCGCCGCCGTGCAGAACATTGGCTCCCAGACCGATACCTACCGTGAAGTAAGGCATGACAAATTCTCCGCGGGCAGATAAGCCCAATGCCATCTGCTTCTTGGCGGGCGGAGTATAGAAGCCGTTCTCTTCTTCGTACGATTCTTTCATGTTCGCACTGTGGTCGTATACGCCGTCCAGCGCCACACCGGCACGGAATTTATAGCCGAAGTTGTACATGGGTGCAAAGCTGAAACCGAACACGTTGTAAGTGCCGGGTGCGGGTACCTGGCCACTACTGCCCTCATGGGCCACTGCTTTCTTTCGCCAGGAGCCGAACAAAGTCAGGTCGTAGCTGACGTGGCGGGGGAATGGAGGAACGATAGGGCGTTGCCATGATTGGGCGAGCTCATCCGCTCTGCGGTTAAAGTTATATACCAACCCCACTTTGCAGTCCACCGTGTTCAGACCGGAGTTGGGATATTGGGTATTTCCGTTGGAAAAGTGGCTTCCGGTAGTTCCTATCATCAGGTCGAACTTGGGGGAGAGTGCCCACTTTAAGTAGAGGTTCACATTGAGATAGGCATTCACTTTCGAGCCGATAATCTGGTTCTCCGGGTTGTCATATTCATCGTAGGGTTTCCAGCCGAACGATGCGCCGAAGTTCCATTCATAGTTCAAGGATATGCGGGGGCTGAATTGGGCGATGCGTCCCCCTTGAAACAGATAGACCGCCAGCGGGTTGCCCAGCTCTTCCGGATTGCCGAAGTTGAAATAGCCGACTCCAATCCCTTGATAGGCTCCTATATAAGCCTGGTCGGCAACGGTGTGGGGACGGAGCTGGAAGGAGTATTTCAGATGGCCGGCATAGGCATTTTTCATGGCCTTGTATTGGTGGTTGGAGTACTCCAGAAAAGGGCTGGTCTGAAAAATATAGCCAGCACGCCCTTCTACGCCTAATCTGTGGATGAAGCGCTGTGAGAAAGGGAGTGTATCCCGCTTGTATTCCGAATGACTATCGGATGTCCATTGTTGGGCGTATATTGTATCAGACAAGAAAAGTACCGCTCCTAAGAAAGCCAGTATTTTCCATATCTGCGTTCTATTTTTCATATGCCGTGTCGGTCTTTCTTGTTTATAAATGTTCCAAGTGAAGTTTAATTTCGTGCAAATATAGTTCTTTTCTCCTTTTGGTATTCACAATGAGACAACTATTTGTAAAAAGAGGGGGTAAAACGGAAATCGTCAATAGAATGGCCGACTTCGGTTTTATCCCCTCCTTATTCATTCACCCGGATGTTGTCTTATGATTCAGATACTGGGTGGCGAGTATTATTTCCGGTCGTTCTCCCGGATTTCCACACGGCGGATTTTCCCGCTGATGGTTTTGGGGAGCTCATCAACAAATTCGATGACACGCGGGTATTTGTAGGGAGCCGTCACTTTCTTCACATGGTTCTGCAACTCCTTGACAAGCTCTTCTTCGGCGCGTGCCTTGTACTCTTTTGCCAACACAATCGTAGCTTTTACCACTTGGCCGCGGATTTCATCGGGCACACCGGTAATGGCACATTCCACTACGGCTGGGTGGGTCATCAATGCACTTTCCACTTCGAACGGGCCGATGCGGTAACCGCTACTTTTGATAACGTCGTCGGCGCGGCCCACGAACCAGAGGTAGCCGTCTTCGTCCTTCCAGGCTACGTCTCCCGTGTAGTAAATGCCGTTGTTCCATGCCTCGTGGGTACGGTTGGCATCGCGGTAGTATTCCTTGAACAATCCCAGCGGTTTGCCTTTGTCGGTACGGATTACAATCTGTCCCTGCTCACCGGCTTCCACAGAACGGCCGTCGTTGTCTATCAGGTCTACGTCGTATTGCGGATTGGGCAATCCCATGCTGCCGGGTTTCGGTTCCATCCACGGCATGGTGGCAACGGTAAGGGTTGTTTCGGTCTGCCCGAAGCCTTCCATCAGCTTGATGCCCGTCAGTTTCTTGAAGGTCTCGAATACAGCGGGGTTCAAGGCTTCTCCGGCGATGGTGCAGTATTCCAGGCTGGATAGGTCGTACTTCGTAAGGTCTTCGTGAATAAGGAACCGGAAGATGGTGGGCGGTGCACAAAGCGACGTGACGTGATAATCCTGTATCTTCTCCAGTATGGCTGCAGGAGTGAACTTCTCGTGGTCGTATACAAATACGTTGGCACCGGCAATCCATTGTCCGTAGAGCTTGCCCCACACGGCTTTTCCCCAACCGGTGTCGGCAATGGTGAGGTGTAGGCTGCTCTCTTTCAGATTGTGCCAGAAGCTGCCGGTGACGATATGTCCCAACGGATAGGTGAAGTCGTGGGCCACCATTTTGGGCTCTCCGGTAGTACCGCTGGTGAAGTACATCAGGGAGATGTCATCGTTCGTGTTCGGATGTTCCGGTTTCACGAAAGGGGCGGCAGCTTCGATACCTTTGTGGAAGTCTTCGAATCCTTCGGGAGCTTCCGGCCCGACGCTTACGAGGCGTTTCACAGAAGGAGACTCTGGCATAGCTGCCGTGATATGGTCGGTGATGACGCTTTCGCCGGCACAGACTATCATTTTAATGTCTGCGGCGTTGCAGCGGTATACGATGTCTTTCTTCGTCAGCAGGTGGGTGGCGGGAATCACCACTGCACCGAGTTTGTGCAGTGCCACAATGCTGAACCAGAATTCATAACGGCGTTTCAGTATCAGCATCACCATGTCTCCGTGCCCGATGCCGAGGCTTTGGAAATAGGAAGCCGTCATGTCTGTGTACCGTTTCATGTCGGCAAAGGTAAACTGCCGGCATTCGCCCTGGTCATTGGTCCACAACAGTGCGGGTTTGTCGGGCTGCTCGGCTGCCCAGGCATCCACTACGTCGTAGCCGAAGTTGAAATTCTCCGGTACGTTTATCTTCAAGTTCTTGATGAAGTCCTCCTGTGAGGTGAAGGATGTTTGAGATAAAAATCTTTCTACCATAACTTTATTACATGATTACTGCCAGGAATTTTACAGTCTTTCCGTCAAGCGCCTTCATGCCGTGCGGCAGTTTGGAGTTGAAGTATAGACTGTCTCCTTCGTTTAAGATTAAGTCTTTGCCGTCGATGCTGACCATCATACGGCCTTCCAGTACGAGGTTGAACTCCTGACCGGTATGGCTGTTGTAATGTATCGGCTCGCTGTCCGGTTTCGGTTCTACGGTCACGATGAACGGGTCTGCCGTGCGGTTGATGAAACCGGCTGCCAGTGATTGGTATTTATATGCCTTGGTACGTTCTATACTGGTTCCTTTTCCGGCACGTGTCAGGAAGTAGGAGCTCATTTTGGGCTCTTGCCCAAACATCAGTGCGTCCAGTGATATGCCGTAGTGCCGTGCTATCTTCTGCAGCATGCTGACCGAGATGTCGAATTCTCCGGTTTCGGCCAGGCGGTACTCTTCTGCAGAGATGTCGCAGTCGCGGGCGATATCGTCGGCAGTCAGTTCCAATACGTCACGCAGTCCGCGCAGGCGTTCGGCTATTTGTCTGATTTGTTCGTCCATAATTATATTTTTTTAATGGGTTGTTATTAAAGTGTGGCAATGTGCCAATAGGCTGCACAATGTTTAATTACACCGTAGCTCATAGGCATATCGGGACATCGTTACATTAGCACATTAAATATCATTTACTCGCTTTGATGGCTTTAATCACAGTGGAGGTGAATCCTTCATGTTCCAGCTCGTTGATTCCCTTGATGGTAATTCCTCCGGGGGTACACACCTTGTCAATCTCAACACTGGGGTGCGTGTCGTTGTTCAGAATCAGCTCGGCTGCCCCTTTCACGGATTGTGCCACCATGCGCATGCCGTCTTTGGGATAGATACCCATTTCAACGCCGGCCTGCATGGCTGCCTGGATATACTTAAGCACGTAGGCGATGCCGCAGGAAGTCATGGCAGTGGTTGCCGCAATCTTTTCTTCGGGAATGAGCATGGCGAGTCCCATCTGGTTGAAAATGTCCAGCATCAGTTGCTCCTGCTCCTTGGTGGCATTGCGGCTGGCGATGAGTGTCATGCTTTCCATCTCGCTGATGGCGGTATTGGGAATAAGACGGAACATGGTCATTTCTTTGTCTGCTACATAGTGTGTCAGCTTTTCAAAAGGAATGCCGGCTGCAACGGATATAAGAATCTCTGTGCCTTTTAGTTCCAGTTCCTTTATCACTGGCTCCATCAGCCATGGCTTCACGGCAAAGATTATCATATCTGCACTGGCTGCCGCTTCCTGGTTGTCATTGGTCACTTGCAATGTGGGGAATTCTGCCTTCAGCTTGTCCAGCTTGCCCTGGGTGGGGTTGGAGACAATGATGTTACCGGCAGGGATGATTGTTCCTTTTGCCAGCCCTCGGGCAATGGCTCCCCCCATATTTCCTGCACCGATAATTGCTGTTTTCATATCTTTCTGTTGTTAAAAGAGTTGTTTTGCTGGCAAAGGTAGATAAATTTTCTACAAAAAACGACCGAGAGAGAAAGGTATTCTGCTTTTCGGTCGTTTCTTTTGCTGGCTGATTATTTGTGTCAAATATTAAAGTACTTTCTTGAAGCGTTCCAAGAATTCCTTTGCTTCATCCATGCCGAGGCACAGAGGCGGCAGCAGGCGAAGTACATTCGTACCGCTTACACCGGTGAATACATGCTGCTCTTTCAGTAGTCTTAGGCGCAGTTCCTTGATGGGTTCTTCAAATTCCAGCCCTATCATGAGTCCGCGTCCGCGAACGTCCTTGATTTGAGGGAATTTCTTTAGTTCCGTTATCAGGAAGTTGCCGACTTGGGCTGCATTCTCTATCAGGTTTTCCTGCTCTATCACATCCAGCACGGCAAGGGCGGCACTGCAAGCCAGGTGGTTTCCACCGAAAGTGGTTCCAAGTTGCCCGTATACTGGTGTAAACATTGGGCTGATGAGTACGCCTGCCATCGGGAAACCATTGCCGATGCCTTTTGCCACGGTGATGATGTCGGCTTTGATGCCGTTGTACTGATGGGCGAAGAACTTGCCGCTGCGTCCGTAGCCGCTTTGGATTTCATCGAGAATCAAGACCGTGTTGTATTCCGTACAAGTCTGGCGGAGAGCCTGCATGAATTCGTCTGTCGGCAGTTGGATGCCGCCTACACCTTGTATGCCTTCGATAATCACTGCGCAGACATCTCCTTTGGACAATTCGGCCTTCATGGCTTCGATGTCGTTCAACGGGAGGTAGGTGACGTGCCCGCAGTTGTTGATGGGAGCGATGATTTTAGGATTGTTCGTTACTTCCACCGCCAGTGAGGTACGTCCGTGGAATGCTTTTGAGAAGGATATCACACGGGTACGGCCATTGTAGAAAGAGGCGAGTTTCAAGGCGTTTTCATTGGCTTCGGCACCGCTGTTGATGAGGAAGAATGAGTAGTCGTCATAGCCACAGACTTTTCCCAAGCGTTCTGCCACTTGCTGTTGCAGCTTGTTAATTACTGAGTTTGAGTAGAATCCTAACGTAGCAACTTGGTTACTCACCATCTCTACATAATGTGGATGTGCATGTCCGATTGAGATGACTGCATGGCCACCGTAGAGGTCGAGGTATTCGGTACCGTTCTCGTCCCATACATGGCAGCCTTTTCCTTTGACGATGTTGATGTCAAAGAGAGGGTATACGTCGAATAAATTCATTTTTTTAGAATGCAGAAGGTTTCAACCGTAATCCTACGGTCTCTTCCAGGTTAAACATTAAATTCATGTTATGGACAGCTTGTCCGCTGGCGCCTTTCAGGAGGTTATCAATGCAGGAAATGATAAGCAGTTTGTCGCCATGCTTCTCCAGATGGATGAGGCACTTGTTGGTGTTTACCACTTGCTTCAGGTCGATATTCTTCTCCACGATGTGGGTAAAGGAATCTTTGGCGTAATATTCTTCATACATGCGGACGATTTCTTCCAGGGCCACTTTGGTCTTCACCACAATGGTGGTGAAGATGCCGCGCGGGAAGTCGCCGCGGTAGGGGATGAAGTCAATGTCCGCATCAAAGCTGTTCTGCAGCTGTTTGAGCGATTGCTTGATTTCGGGCACATGCTGGTGCTCGAAAGCTTTGTAGACGCTCATGTTGTTGTTGCGCCAGCTGAAGTGGCTCGTGGCGCCCGGTTTCACACCGGCGCCGGTACTTCCGGTAATGGCGTTCACCATGATATCATCGTTCAGCATCAGATGTTTGGCGAGCGGCAGCAGGCCCAGCTGTATGCAGGTGGCAAAGCAGCCCGGATTGGCTACGTGCTTCGCTTTGCAGGTGGCACGGCGGTTCAGCTCCGGCAGGCCGTAGATGAAGTCGTGTTCGGGAGAGGCTATGCGGTAGTCCATGGAGAGGTCGATGATTCTCAGTTCCTCGGGCACGTTGTGGCTTTCGAGGAACTTCTTCGTGTCACCATGTGCCGTACAGAAAAAGAGTACGTCGATTTCTTCCAGCGGGAGCTGGTCGGTAAATACCAAGTCTGTTTCGCCGTACAGTCCTTCGTGTACGTCGGTAATTTTGTTGCCGGCGTTGCTTGAGCTGTTTATGAAAACGATTTCCGCTTCCGGATGGTTGAGCAGCAAACGTATCAGTTCGCCTGCCGTGTATCCGGCTCCGCCGATGATTCCTACTTTAATCATTTCGATAATATCTATTTGGTTCTTGTGGTATAACAATTAGCATTATAATGTATATGGGTATGCCTGCAAATGCAGTAAAGATCGTGGCGAACGTATAAACGATACGCACCAATGAGACATCGAGTCCGAAAAAGTTTGCCAGTCCTGCACATACGCCTGAAAGCATCCTTCCAGTCCGGGGACGTGTCAGTTTTTGCTTCCTGCCGGTCATTTAGATTTTCTCGTCTTTATGATTTGAATAATAAGCACGCAGTGCTGTGGAGGTTACTTTGATGAAGCCCTTGGCATCTTCTGCCGTCCATCCTTTCTGCATCTCACCGTATTCGCCAAACTTGTTTTTCACAAGGTCATCTTTGCTTTCTACACCTACGGTAGAAAAGCAGAGCGGGTGAAGTTCGAGGATAGCCGTACCGTTTACGTTGCGTTGCGAGGATTCCAGCATGGCTTCGATGTCGCGCATTACTGGTTCCAGATATTGGCTTTCGTGCAGGAACATGCCATACCAGTTGGCTACCTGGTCCTTCCAGTATTGCTGCCATTTGCTCAAAGTGTACTTCTCGAGGAACTTGTGTGCTCCGATAATCAGCATAGGTGCGGCAGCTTCGAAACCTACGCGGCCTTTGATACCGATAATCGTGTCGCCTACGTGCATGTCGCGTCCGATACCGTATGCCGCACCAATCTCTTCTACCTTCTGGATGGCTTTGATGGGGTCGTCGAATGTCTCGTCGTTCACGGCTTTCAGCTCACCTTTTTCAAAAGTGAGGCGCAACTGCTCGCTGCCCTCTTTGGTGCAGTGTTTCAGATAGGCGCTTTCGGGCAACCCTTGCGCGGAATCCAGAATCTCGCCACCACAAATGGAAGTGCCCCACAAACCTACGTTATAGGAATATTTTAGTTTGGTGAAGTCGGCGGCAAAGCCGTGTTTGTTCAGATAATCAATCTCTTCCTGACGGCTCAGTGCCATGTCGCGTGTCAGCGTGATGATTTCCACGCCCGGAGCCATGACGAGGAAAGTCATGTCGAAACGAATCTGGTCGTTACCCGCACCTGTAGAACCGTGGGCGATGGCATCCGCGCCGATTTCGTTGGCATAGCGTGCAATGGCCAATGCTTGGAAGATACGTTCGGAACTTACAGAGATAGGATAGGTGCCGTTACGCAAAACATTGCCGAATACCATGTATTTCAAGCTTTTCTCATAGTATTCCTGCGTCACGTCGAGGGTGACGTATTCTTTGGCGCCCAGCTTGTAGGCATTTTCTTCGTTTGTCTTCAACTGTTCAGCACTGAAACCGCCCGTATTGGCACAAGCTGCATATACTTCGTACCCTTTTTCTTTGGTAAGATACATCACCGTAAACGAGGTATCCAAACCTCCGCTGAATGCGACTACTACTTTCTTCTTCTTTTCCATATCCTTAGTATTTTTATATTTTATCCTCTTCGTGCAGCTTCGGGTCGTAAAGCATTGCTGTGCAAATGCAGAATTTACGGTTCTTAGCTACCAATATATCATGGTTTATACAGCCTTCGCAACCTTTCCAGAACGATTCGTCATCGGTCAGTTCGTTGAAGGTGACGGGCACATATCCCAGCTCGGTATTCATTTTCATGACGGCAGCTCCGCTGGTGAGACTGAAAACTTTAGCATTAGGCCAGCGTAGGCGTGCCAGGCGGAAAGAAGCGGTCTTGATACGTTTTGCCAGCCCCAGTCCCCGATATTTGGGGTGTACTATCAAACCGGAGGTTGCTACATATTGCTTGTTACCCCAGCTCTCTATGTAGGTGAAACCGGCAAAATCATCTCCACACAAGGCTATGATGGCCTTTCCTTCTTTCATTTTAGTAGCTACGTATTCGTGTGTGCGTTCTGCGATGCCCGTTCCGCGTACCTTGGCAGCTTCCCGGATGGTATCCAAAATCTTGTCTACGTAAACTTCATGTGAGGCGTCAGCCACCATCACATCAATTTGTTTCGAATCCATTTCTTATTTAATTTCTTGTTTTTTGTTGTTATCTATCATTTAATGTTCGGGATGATTTGCGATAGGAAGCTGCGTACCTCGTCATGTGACGCTGCTTCGTGCACCACCAGCATGATGGTGTCATCTCCGGCAATGGTACCCAGAATGGCGGGACACTCTCGGTTGTCGATGTCGTAGGCCATGCTGCTGGCATATCCGGGCCGGGTACGGATGACGGCAATATTGCCCGAAAATTGAAGTGAAACGAATCCGCTTGTCATCAGCATTTCACTTGCACTCTGGTCGTTCGAACGTTTATACATGATGTTGTTGGGCAGCACATATACGTATTTACCGTTCATGTTCGCTGCTTTCGCTACTTTCAGCTGTTTCAAGTCGCGTGACAAGGTGGCTTGTGTCAGTTCAAAGCCTTCCTTGCTCAAAGCTTGCAACAGTTCTTCCTGAGAACTGACGTCTTTGCTTGAGATAATCATCTTGATGGCGTCTAACCGATTGGCTTTTTTCTTCATTTTCTGTATAATTATTCTAAGAGTAGTGCAAAATTAGGGATTATTTCGGAAAGAATATGCAAAAAGGAGAGCTTTTTTATTCTTTTTATACATCGGGTGTACTGTATATGTTGTTTTTGTTCTCTTTGTTGGAGTCTTGTTTGTTCTTTTACGTTATTGGAGATTGTTTCCGTATGTCTTTGGTAAATGTTGATATAATATAGAATAGATATGCAATTGTCAAATCTGACACCCTTTCAATCAAAAACTGTACAAAAATTATATGCATAGAAATAAAATCCCTCAGGTTTTTACGTTGGTCCCAGATTGTTACGTTGCCCCCCCCTCTCTTATGGTCGGGAAACCGGAGGAGAGGAGGGATGAAATAAAAAAGGCTTAACTTCTAAAAGCTAAGCCTTTTCTGTCGGCTGCACTATCGAATTATCGAACAAGTTTATAGTGGATTTTGAGAAAATAATAGATTTTATTTTAGTTGTTTTAAAATAAAAAGCTATTTTTACGGTAAAAAAGTAATCATTATGGATTTATATACTACAATAGTAGGACTGTATTCGCAAAATAGACATGAAGTGCTAAGAGTAGTAAATACAGCTATCCATTCGAAATGTAATCTATCTGAAGGTATAGAGGTTATTCATACAGGGTTTTATTGTTTTACACATACGGGGAAAGAACTTGAATTCCTATATGATACACAATCTCAGATTTTGTATTTCCAAGGTTCTAACAGTAATGGGTATCATTTTCCTTTGGGAGTATTATTTCAAAGTAAGTGTTTACCACATATCATTAATTATCAGGGTTCGGTGAGAATGAGATTTTCTTTAATGCTTAATAATAATAGTTTTTTTTGTTATCAAGGGTATGATACAATTCAGCAATCATTTATAAACAAAGTGGTGTTATATTTTCCAATCACTACTTATACATATTTTATATTTCAAAAGTATGAGGGGTATCATGCTATAAAGATAAAACCTATGGAAATACCTTCTTTTACTTTTAAAGCGGGAAAGTTTTGTTTTTGACAACTGTTTTGTTATAGGTTTATATAATGGATTATCGAACAGAAAACGAGAATGAAGTTTTTAAGATTTTCCGCAGATTTACAGCGGTTTGTGAAGGTGAAAAAGAAAAAGCGACAACCGATTTTGCTCGTTTGTCGCCTTCTGTCGGAATGAGGCGACTCGAACGCCCGACCCCTACGTCCCGAACGTAGTGCGCTACCAACTGCGCTACATTCCGATTGCTTTTGAAAAGTGGTGCCACCAGGAATCGAACCTTTTGTTTCGGTTTATTCTAATCCCTTGAGTGACTGCACATTTGTTACTTTATCTTTTATAAAAGCCATTGAATTAGCCCTACACTAAATTCATCGCTTTTCTTTATCAATTCAACATTCATTATCTCTTTGACGGTGCAAAGGTAAGTAAAAGGTTCGATTTCTGCAAATATCATTAGGATTTTTATTGAATATTTTTTGTTCAAGCCCGATAATGCTTTTGGAAAGTGTCTAAGAAACTGTAAGATGGGTTTAAATTCATTCATGGCACGAAGTAAAGAGCCACCTTTCAACAAGAAGTTGTCTTTGTATTGGCTTACTGCCCCCTATAAAGTAGTTTCTCGTTAAAGTATCTTGCCAAAGGATACATATTTTACAACTAGTCTTGCTCATGAGGTTAAGTAAAAATCATCTAAAATCACTGTAACATATTAGTGACTTTTTTCTTTTAATATGGGTTATATCATAAATAGTGATAATGCAAGCCAAGAAATTTGCAATTTATCTATACGAATTGAGGTGGCCATTGGACTTATTCTAGAAAAATGTGTTATCTTTGTATAAGTATTCAATAAATCATATCCTTATCATTAACAATAAAAAGCATATGGACGAAAGTATTAAAATTGTCAATTTGGGTCCTATTAAAGAGATAGAGATTGCACAAATCAAGCCGTTTATGGTATTGGTTGGTGAATCCGGCAGTGGGAAAAGCACGGTCATGAAAGTGCTTTCCTTGTTCCGTTGGATATACAAACGCGTTAATCTTCGCTCATACTTGCGCCATTCACAAGCTAAAGACCTGAAAGATCTGACTTTTAACATGAAGGATTTATTGAAATTTTCAGGTATTGATGAATATGTCAAAGAGAATACCGAAATCTATTATGAAAATGACGGATGCAGGATATCTTATACTAAGGAAGGATTGGTCACTCCTCGAAAGGTTATTCCACAAGACAAGTTGTCATTGAACAAGATCTGCTTCATTTCGGACAAACGGAATGAGATAGCGGATGTCATTGCAGGAAAGACCAGAGTGGAACAGACCGAGTCTTATTTTGAAGAGACATTGTCTGACTTCCGGACTGCCGTATCAGAAATAGAAACTTTTCCCATAGATTATTTGGGGATAGAAGTGAAGCGGGTAAAAGAGAAAAACAAGGAACGGTTTGTCATTTCAGGTATGGATGGGGATGACGAATATACCATTGGCTTGGAAAACGCTTCTTCGGGTATTCAGACTGTCAGTCCTCTTGCCCTCATTGTGGAATATTATGCCAAGCGTTATGATTCGGTAGACGGGATGAATAAATCCATTTTCCGTTATCTGGCAGATACGGATGGGCTGAAACATTTCAATGCGACCATGAATGTGGGCGAGATTCCCCATAGCAATATCTTCATACATATTGAGGAGCCGGAACTGAGCTTATATCCTGAAAGCCAAAAGTCGTTGATAGATTTCTTGATTAGCCGTTGTTTCCTAATGGAACACAAAGACAATATGTATTTGATGATGGCTACCCATAGTCCATATATTGTAAATTATCTAAATCTGTTGATTCGACGTGCCGAGGCCGGAGAATCCGCTCTTGGGCCTCAAATGAATTTCCATGAGATAGAGGTGTTGGAAATAGCAGACGGATATGCCACTTCGCTCAATATTGAGGGTGAGCAGCATCTGATAGATACCCGCATCATGTCTGATCCCATAACGGAAATTTATTCCGAATACAATAAAATACGATAAGCTGATGGAATCTTTGATGAAGAAAGACCTCGTGGAGGTTATCAACCGACAAAGAAGTGGTACATTGGCCGAATACACCGCAGAGCCGAATGTCATAACAGAAGATATAGAAGATAAGGTGTTTGATATCGTGGATGGAAAGGGAACGACTGTCACTATCAAAAGGAATGCAGGGGAAGGTACGGCCACATATTTTAACGGGGATGAGCAGCATGTCTACAAGCTGCGTTTCATCCGTTATGAGGATTACTTAAATCAATTTGAGAAATGGACGAAAGGCCTAGGACGTGCTGATTACATTGTGTATGACTGTTCCGGAAGCAATGCCCATTTTATTATTCATGAGTTGTCCGATGGCAAAGTAGGCAGTAAATTGTCAAAGGCGAGGACGCAGTTGTTTGCCACATTGCATTTATTGTTTGATGCTCCACGCATCAAAGCATTCATAGAAAGTTTCAGTAACAAGACGTGTGTTTTGACGGCGGGTAGTGCCCCTGTATGCTCTCCAAACGGTATGGCAGACGGTTTTAACCAAATATACAATATGCTTCCGGATCCCATCCCAATCAATGCCAAACTTATAACCAATCGCGGATTCAAGGCTTTTGAAACAAGAAATATAAAGTTATAGTATTGCCTGAAAATATTCTTAATGGTATGAATCCCAGTTATACAAAGATATACGACTGGGATTTTTTATACTTAACCTCGTACTGATGTCATTTGATTACTTTTAATGCCATCTGATGCCATCGTGTTTCTTATCTTGGATATAAATCCGTTCTTTGTCCTGTGTATAACAAGTGATCAGTTCATGAAAAATGTCATGCTATGAACATACAGGAAGCAAAGAAAATCAGGCTTGTTGATTTTTTAGGAGGACTGGGGCATCACCCGGTCATACAGCGCGGGAACAGTGTGTGGTACAAGTCTCCTTTCCGGATGGAAAAGGAGGCTTCCTTCAAGATTGATCTCCGGAAAGAATTGTGGTATGACTTCGGTCTGGGGAAGGGCGGGGATATTATTACCCTGGCTAAGGAAATTTACCGGACAGATGATATAAGTCATGTGCTGCGGTGTATTGAAGATAAAAGGGCGGTTTTGAAACCGGTTACAATCTCCTGCCCTGTTGAAGAGGCGGCACCCGCCTTTCAGGAGTTGAAAATCAGGCCGCTTGCCAACCGTATATTGCTTGCTTATCTGAAAGAACGGTGCATTGATGTGGAAACAGCGGGGAAGATATGCAGGGAGGCCTCCTTCAAGCGGAACGGAAAAAATTATTTTGCCATTGCCTTTCCCAATATTTCCGGTGGGTATGAGATACGGAACAGATTTTTTAAGGCTTGTATCTCCCCCAAGGATATTACTTGTATCACGAATGGACAGGAAACGGGCAGGTGTTATGTGTTCGAGGGATTTATGGACTTTCTGTCTTTTGAGCCAGCCTTTCCTCTTTGGACGAAGGGGGATTGCCTGGTGCTGAACTCCGTCAGCAACTTGCCGAAGGCTTTTTCCTTTCTTTCACGATATGATGACATTTACACCTGTCTGGATAATGATGCTGCCGGAAATAATACGGTGATGGCGATGAGAGAAAAATATGGCAGCCGCGTACATGACCTTTCACAGGAATATGCCGGTTATAAGGATTTGAATGAATATCTGTGCCGTAAGCGATGAAACGTATGATTGTTGGAAGGATTATGTGAAGGGGGGTATTGAATGTCGTTTTGAATGATAAAACTACAGAATCATTTTCATTCTTGATTATTTTCGTTATTTTTGTGCCGATTATTAATTAAATAAAGGTTTATATGAACGAATTGTTGACTCAAATACAGGATGTATATGCCGCATTTTCTACCGATGCTGCGCTTCAGATTGAAAAGAATAACAAGGCCGCAGGTGCTCGTGCCCGCAAAGCTTCGTTGGAATTGGAAAAACTGATGAAGGAGTTCCGCAAACTCTCTTTGGAAGAGTCCAAAAAATAATTTCTTCTTTTCTGGTTATCTTTACTTGCAGTTGCGGGATGTCGGTTTGTGAAAAGCCGCCTGCTGCTACTCTTTTGATATTTTTTGACAGTACAACCAAAACGGATGCTCCAATAGGCTTGGGTTATAGCCGGTTGCGGTTCGTAATGGTTGTATTGTCCTGCAAATATGGGTTAAGGATGTTCCCTGTCTTGTTCGTTTCCCGCCCACAATGTCCGGTAGTCTTGGCAAATCCTTTCGTAATCTTCCGGCTTCAAGTGCGGGAAATTAGTGGCATACATATATTGAAGGTCTTCCGGCGTCAGTGCCGGATCTTGTCTTAGGATGTCATGGATTTCATCCTCGCACTCATAACGGTCGTTGAATATGCCCGTATGCGGATAGACAGCGGTACAATCCTCAATGATATGCTCTACAAATAGCAGGCCTTTCATCAGGTCTTTCTTGACCGTTATCTCGTGGTCTGAATGGGCGTTGTAATAACCGCAACTCAAGTTGACACAGCTGACGCCCATCCCGTTTCCTTTCAGGACCATTACGTCGGTCAACAACCCGTTGTTCTTCTTATAACCCCATTCTTCCGGTTTTACCGCTTTTATGAACTCATCCGAACAAAGTTCCGAGAAACCGATGCTTGTAATCAGGTCGGAATTGCCTTTCCGGTCGGGCTGGATGACAAACCGTACGTCGTTGAAAAAAGGCATGTCTGCGTTGGAACTGCCCGCGCATCCGGTTTCCTCCTCCCTGAAGAAAGCTATTTTAATGGTATCGTATTTTTTCAGGCATTCCAGACAGATGAATATTCCGTTCTTGTCATCCGCCCCCGGATTCTCAAACCGCCTTTTGCCCGGGGAATAGCCGAAAATGATGTCCTTTGTCTCTATCGCCTTGAAATCCTTGGAGTGGTGGCAGTGTGCCACCTGGTCGATATGGCTGACCAGGCAGGGATAGTTTTCCCCCGTTCCTTTTATCACATAAAGATTTCCGTATCGGTCCTGTGAAACGGATATGTTACCGGGAAGTGTTCCGATATAGGAACGGAGGAAACGTATCATATTCTGTTCCTTTCCGCTCGGGCTGTGAATGCTATACAGCTTCTTTAGCAATTGTGTATTCATGTTTTTTTTCATTAAGTTTGTAACCATAGGGAAGACCGGTGCCGGGATTGAGCGTATCAAACGCCTCTTTGTCAAATATCCATGCCTTTCCGTCCTTTACCAATTTGTCCAATGTCCCGGCGGTAATGCTTGTATCCTTATACTTGTTTTCCGCATCCGTCCATACCTGAATCCGGGTGATGTCGTCCTCCTTTTCAAACCACTCATCGTCGTATTCGGAATAATACCAGTTCTTCCGCTTGAATTCCTTCTCCGCTTTTTCCATGCACTTGCCACAACAGTACTTCTCGCCGGTCAGGTGCGATTGCAGGGCATCCCTGTGCAATATCCATTCCTGGCATTCATCACAAGTTGTACAGTCATCATCATGGTGGTATTCGTATATTGATTTTATCCATACAAAATCGTTCAGGTTTTCCGTATCCACATGGATTTGCGCACCGTTCCTGTAGCACAGCCGGGTTTCTTCACAATAATATCCATGATAGTCATCCCATTCATCCCCGTCCTCATCCCCATTGAGGTTGATGTCTGTGGTGTCAAGGTCGTGAGAATATTCTTCCGGTTCATAATTATAGGCTTTTTTCTTACTATGATTATACCATTTGAAGGAATCCTGGTAAGAGAGCGTGTCGCGTATATCCAATCGGCAGTCGATTTCAAACTTCTTATTTTTAAGGGAGTTTCCGGAAATGTCCACAAAAGCATCCGCATCACTGCATGATGCGCCGATAACTTTATATCCGTCTATGTATTCTCCATGAATCAGCTTGTCAATCAGCAGCCTTTTCAGCGTGTCGTCCTTATTGGAGGCGTATTGCCTTTCCAACAACCTCCATTTTTTACCGTGTTGGTCTGTCACGTCTGTAAACAGGATTGCCCTTGCTACGATATAATCATGTTCGTCTGTGATATAGGCGGCCTTGGCATTCACTGAATAGGCATAAAACTCATCCCTGTTCCTGCCCGTCATACAGGAACCGAAATCACCCTTGCATTTCCAATAGTCATATATCTTGTCAAACCGGTTGTCCACATGCAGTTTCAGACCGGAACCATGCCCGTAGGCATAGGTGTACCATTGCCGGGTGAAGACATCTCCGGAAAGCCAGTTCAGGATTCCCGAGGAAAGCAGCTTCCCAATCTCCGTTTCAAGGATAAGCGTCCTCATGAATTTTCCGGATTTCATTTTGAAGGTCCGGTTCCGTTCGACATTGATATAACAGACTGAAGACTTGTCCATATCTTCGCAAATCCCTTTGGATTCATTTGTCCTGTACAATCCGGAGTGATAGGTTTCCCCTATCAGTTCCACCTTGTTTGTAAGCTTCCCGTCGTTCCTTCCGGACTCTTTGACAGCCTCGGTAACTTTTTTCTGCAAGTCTGCCATATCGGATATGTGCAACAGGCTGTAATCGTTGTGTGTCAAACAATACCGGAGCAACAGGGGATTCTTTAAATGTCCGAGCAATATTTTGTTCTTTCTGGATATCACTCCGTTTTCCCTTGTTGTAAGTCCGAACCGTTTTTTGAAATCTTCGTAGTTTTTAATTTGGTAGTATAACATATTTTCCAGTTTTGATATTGTCCATGAATAAAAAAGAGATATCCCTCCCGGGACATCTCTTTGGGGTGTTTCAAACCGTATATTCCCTCACGTTGGAGTAAGGGTCTGTATTTCCTGTTCAGGCAGACATATACATCCGGATTGTTTTTTCATCCAGCCTAAGCAGTTTCTTTTCGGGCAGGAAACAGTCTATTTCTTCCATCAACTCAAATCCTTCCGGTGAGTTCGGGTGGTTCCGTATGGCATACTCCAGTTCGTCAGAGGCAATTTTCATTCCGTCGGTTTCGATGAACGGGTACTTTATTCCGAAAAAGTGGAGATATTCAATCCGGTTGTTGTCCGTCACTTCCGTTTTGTAATTTTTCATTTCTTTCGTTTGAACCATAATCTTTCTTTTTTGATTAAACATGACCGACTTGGCAAAAGCCAGTATTTCTATTTCTTATATGCCCCGGTTTGCTTTTTGCCGTGATTGCGCAAGGCTTGGAAGGAAAAAATACCGGAGCGAAGCGAGGATGATTTTTTCCTTCCAACCAGTCCGGAGGACCGCCTTGCCCAATCGAAGGCAAAAGGCGACCTTTGCAGGTAAGAATTGAAATACGATATGAATGGTCTTGTAAGAAATTGTACGGCAGTGATGTACGACGGCATTCGTGGACTATCCATGTACATGCCGCATTGTACGGCAGACATGGTAGGGAAATCCGACAGTCTGTCCGGGCATAAGTGTCATGTGCGGTCTTCCATGGAAAAGAAAAACCGTCCGGTAGACAGACGTGGTGCCGGATTCAGTCGAACGCTTCCATCCGGTTACTTTCCAGCAATGCCAGGACATCTTTCTCCTTGTACAATAATTTGCCTCCTATCTTGTAATAGGGTATTTTTCCGTTCAGGCGGTAGTCCGCCAGTGTCCTTCGTGTCAGTTTCAGCTTACCGGCAAGCTCGCTGTCTGTCATGTAACGGTCGCCGTTCAGTAGCGGACGGAACTTTTCCGCCTGTATGTCCAGAAGGTGGGACAATGTGTCAATGGTCCGGAAAAACTGCCTGATTTCCGGACTTTCCTTGGTCAATAGTGATTGTGCCATTGTATCTTTCCAATTAAAGGATTACCTGACGAATCGTATTTTCCATAAAGCGGATGATGTCCTGACGCCTGTAATATACTTTGCGGTCTATATGGCTGTAAGGGAGCGCCCTGCGTCTCCGGAGCTGTAACAGTTTTCCGGGAGAGACTCCCATCAGCATACATGCTTCCTGGTTGTCTATCCAGTCATCCATACTCCGGGAATTTTCCCCGCATATTTCCCGCACTTTTTTTGCAAGGGCTTCCAAGGCCCTGTTCATTTCCAAGAATGTCTGCGCTTCAATGGTTACGATTTCCATACGTTTCTCTTTTTTGTCCGGTACGAAAATAGGGATGGAATCCCTTTCCTCCAAAAAGGTGTCTGTAAATGTCATCAGACGGCATCAGATGGCAAGGGGAGCGAAAATGTGAAATATTTAAATGCCCCCGAGAAAGTAGCAAGCAGGAATTGAACAGGATTTTAGTCCCTGTTTAAATTTTCTTCAAAAGGGAATGACTTGCAGGTCTTTTCCGATAAAAACAACTATATTTATCCGCCATCAGGATTTTAACCTTTGAAACGTTTATATTATGGAATTAATTGTGAATTTGTCGGTGATATCGGTTTTTATCGGGCTTTGGATGTATGCCCGGTATTGGAGAAGAATGTGCGGGAAGGCGTTCTGCCAATATGCGGCTGCCTGCTGCGGGAGAGAGGAAAGAGAAAAGCTGATGCGGTATGCCATAATAGCGGGAAACCGTCATGCCCCCTTGTTGTATGCGTTGACTTATCCCGAACGGTTTGACAAGGCCCGGCCGTTACGCTTGTTTGAATTCAGGGGAATCCGCTGTGTGTTTGCCGGATATTATTTCCCTCAACGTTATGAAAACTGGCTTTGTGACGACCAGTCCGAATTTGTCCAGAAGGTGTATGATTTCAAGGAAGGGAGAGACCCATGCCGGAATTGTTTCTCGCAGGCGTTCCGGGTTCTTTCCGTTACCGGAGATGTGACCGCCATGTTTATGCCATGCAGCACTTCCCGGCGCTACCATCGACGTTTTTCCGGTATAGCCGCTTTTCTGGAGTCCGGGGGCTATGCCCGGTCAGGGCTGGATCTGATATGTATCACGGAAGACAGGGAGAGCAAACACACTTCCGAAAGGCGTTCCGGAGTGGATACGGCCAATTACATGATGGCGATGGGGCTGCGGGGAAAACGGGTCGTAATTGTGGATGACCTGCTGACCAGCGGTGACAGCCTGCTGGAGTATGCCCATAACCTGGAAAGGGTCGGCGCCATAGTGACAGGCGCTGTCTTTCTGGCCCGTACGTTCCGGATGCCCCCGCCGGCAACAGTCAGACGGGTTGTCTGGAAACATCATTTATCGGCGTTGCTGACAGGAAAGTAAGACGGCGGGCATGACTGTACGCGATTTGTAAAGTTTACAATACCCCCTTTACAACTTTACACTTTGTCTTTTACAATAATACGCGGAATAAAATTTGTATTCTTTTCTAATTATTTTATAATCAGGATATTCGTTTGATGCTTTTTGTGAAGTGCCGGCTGACGGCACGTTTTTTTCACTATGAATGGCATATACTCTTATCAGTGCGCACAAGAAAGGGTATTCCAGTAATAACCTTTAAAATACAGGAGAGACATGCCATGATGTATATAGACAATGAAGTGCTTGAGAAAATGATTATGACCATAGTGGAAGGGTTTGACCGGATGGAAAAGAAACTGGACAGTATGATGCGTGTGAAGGACTGCATGGATGGTGACAAGCTGCTGGACAACTATGACCTGGCCAGACTGCTCGGGGTGTCGTTGCGGACAGTGGCCCGTTACCGGGAGAAAGGGCTGATCCGGTATTATCAGACGGATGAGAACGGGAAGAACTTTTATCGCAGTTCGGATGTGCAGGAGTTCCTGCAACAGCGCGGGAAGAAAAAATAGAGAATGTTTTATTTCACAATGAGGAAGTTATGTTAACTTTGCACCTGAAATACATGTTATGAAGACAGATATGAAATATGCGGTGGCGGTCCTGGTGGACGGTGACAACGCATCCTTCGAGAATTTGGAGGATGTGATGGGGTTTGTCTCCCGCCACGGAAATGCCATTATCAGACGGATATACGGTGACTGGACGCGGAAACCGCTTTCCGGCTGGAAGGATGCCGCCGGAGAACACGGTTTCCGGCTGGTACAGGCCTCTTCCTTTGCCTCCGGGAAAAACACCACGGACATCGCCCTGGTCATAGACGCGATGGATATTCTGCGTGACGGACTGGCCGACTGTTTCTGTCTGGTTGCCAGTGACGGTGATTATACCCTGCTTGCCCAGCGGATACGGGAAGCCGGCCTGCCGGTATTGGGATACGGTGAAGGCAAGACCCCGGCACCGCTGGTACGCGCCTGTACTGAATTTCTGTATGCGGACTGCATGGAAGGGAAGCCGGTGGAGAATACGCCCGGATACTTTCTCCGGCGGGATATGGAATATTTTGACAGGGCTTTCGAGGAGGCCGCCGACGGTAAGACGGAAGTCCCTCTCTCGCTGATCGGAACCGCCCTGAAAAGGATGATGCCCAAGTTCAAGATAAAAAGATACGGTTGCAAGACTTTGGGAAAACTGTATGAGAAACTGGACCGTTATGAGCTGGTCCGGACGGAAAAAGGAGTGGCGGGAGCCGTACGGTTGAAACGCTGAATGTTTTTTATAAAGGGTGACCGAAACTCCGGTTTAGCCCGGATGAGCTTTTGATTTGAAACTTGAACGTCCCTAAAGGTAAAAAGAAGAGCCGTATCATTGCTCAAAACGGAGCTTGATACGGCTCTTTTCTGGTCTTGCAGTTACAATCAGTAGCTTTGCAGAGAGTCATTGGGGGGTAACATCCTCCGGATTTTTCAATTCGGGCATAATGACACTCTCTTTTCCGTTTATACCGGGATGGGATTCACCCGTAGCGTGTCAAGGTTGAGATAGGCTCCCCGGTAAAAGGTTCTTCCTTCCCTGAACATGCGCCAGAGGATGTCGCAGCCGGTTTGTGCCAGCATGGAGTTGATGAAGAGGTCCTGCTTCTGCAATGCTTCCGCCAGCGAACAGCTCGGTCCGGAATCCTTCTCCTCAATGGTGGAATAACTTGTCTCCTCGGTAATCACATTCATTCTGGGTATGGTGTGGTACTCGGTGGAGGCGGGCTGATGTATCTTGTTCCGGATATTGCCTATCAGAACCTGCCCGGTTGTCTGGGCATTGCCGAAATCCATCCAGTAAATCGGTGTCTTTTCGTCATTGTGCGTATTCTTCCTGTGGTGCTTCAGGAGTCTCCACAAGTCAAGCCGGGAACGGATGTTGTCCGTGCAGGTAATGATTATATTTGCCAGTCCGGGACTGTCACCGTCGTGTTTCCGCCTTGACGGGAAACTCTTTCCTTTCGCTTCCCAGGTGTAGCCGAAGAACCGGTTGATACGGGTGACAAGCGCCACAGCCTTGTTCAGCCCGGTTTCCGCCTCGCTGAACAGCTGTCGTCCGATGTTCGCTTCGGTAACGGTATCGGGGTCGAAGACCGTGACATGCAGTCCCGGATGGCCGAGCGCCTGCAATGCCATGCCCATACGTGCCAGGCAGGTGACTACCTGGGAGCCTGTGCCTCCTGCCCCGATTACGAAAACGGTTACCGGATGATAGGGATTGAGGAGGTATTGGTCTGTGTAATGTATTTTTCTCATGACAGTATATCTTTTAGCTGTTTGTTTGCCGGTTTGAGCTCGTCATTGTTGAACGGCCGCTCCCGTGCCTGCTCCGTTACCGAGACCAGATTGCCGCGTGTCGGATTTTCACTTCCTCCCAGGTGCGAGAATTCGCTGAGCCAGAAGCGTTTCTCCCAATATTCCTGAAGCGCGTGGAAGTCCATATTTTCCGGTTTTACCAATGTGGAGCTGCCCAGGCACACACTTCCGCGCGTCACATTGAAGAAAGGCGCCAGATAAAGCGGCGTGTCCTCTTCCGGTGTCCGCCCCTTGTAGGCGAATATGGTCATTCTCTCGTTTTCAATGATGTAGACAACTCCCGGCAGATGGAATATGCCATCCTTGATGTTCAGGCTGTCCTTGAAGAACATCCGCCGTTTTCCCGGCGGGTTGTACCATATATATTTCTCATGCCCTTTCCGGGTGTCGCACCATAACATGTTGGAAGGCAGCCTGCCGTGGGGTACATTCTGCCTTTCGTCCGAATAGGATTCCACCAGGGCGTTCATGAACTCATATGTGACCGGAATGCCCGCTTCCATTCTGCCCGCCTTGTTGATGGGACGAAGCTCAAGGTAATTCTTTCCGGTTGCATAAGCGCTTTCCCTGTATTCATAGGCAATGAGCGCCGCTTTGGGCACCATTATCTCCTGCATCTTCTTGGTCAGTTCATTCATCTCTATCTGATTTTTGATTTGAAATTTTGATTGGGGGAATTAAAAGGAGCCGGCTATATGCTGCATGAACCTCTGCATCCACTTAGAGAGCCTTTCCGGGTAATCGTCCATGCGGAACAGCCTGTCCGTTTCCGGTGTCAGGTACATGTATGTGACCGGGGTGATGGTATAGGTTTCACGGCAGTCCGAATTGAAATAAGACTCCATGTTTTCTGCCAGCATATCATTGTTGGAGTATGCCAGCATGATTTGGGTGTCAAGTCCTATCGGTGGAAAATCCGGTTCTTTCTCATACGCCCAGTCGTAATAGTACTGTATGAGACACGGGCTGTCCGGTGTTATCAGTTCCAGCCCCTCGCTTACCAGTCCGAGGAGGTCCCGTTCCCTCTTCGCTTCTGTCCGGCATTCCCGTATTTTGTCCTCCAGCCGTACACAGAACGGCTTTCCCTCCATCCGCTTGAGCGCTTTTGAGATTTTTCCGTTATCATAGGATTCCGCCAGCAGGCTGTTTCGCCTGACCTCCTGCGGCGAGGCGTCCGGGTCACGGTTCTTCCAGTCACGCAGTTCTTCCAGTGCCAGTTCGTAATACCATGTTTCCTTGACCATGTTCAATCCGTGGTGCCGGATGAACCGGCGGATGAATTCGCGGACGATGCACCGTACCGGTACGGAGATTTTCTCTATGAAATCAATGGGAATCCAGAACAAGGTGTAATCCGGCCATTCATGGAACCTGTACAGGCAGAAGTAAAGCCTTCCCGCCTTTTCCTCCAGATTGACCTGTTCGGGCAGCGCCTCGTCCATTGCCCGGTACAGTCCGGCGATGTTCATGCGGGGACTGCCCCCTTTCCGTGGACGGAAAGGGAGCTTTATCCCCATCAGCCCGGCATATCTTAATGCCGACCGGTAGAGGAAGTCAAAATTCTCGGATGTCGTGAGATTTGTTTCGGTTTCATCCGTTTCGTTTTCCATGTAATAATCGGTCGCAATGGGGGAAACTTTCCCGGTCAGAAAAGCATTACGCTTTCTGCCGGTGGCAATCTCCGTCTTTTTCGGGAGGTCACGCCCCGGCTGACATTTGAGGAACCGGCTTCTCTGATTATCAGGCCTGCCAGGTTTGCCGTCAGGGATTTCGGTAATAATCTGCATGTTTCCTTCTTTTGATTGTTTCTCTTTATTTTCGCCATATCCCTATCCTTTTGTCCCGATGGTTGTCTTGAACCGGTAAACCGTCCTGTCATTCTCCCATTCCGGCCCGTGCACGGTAGCCGTGGTCAGTTCGGGATAGGTCATGGAATAGAAGTCCATCACTTCGGAAGGGGACATGTTGCTGTCCGGATCTGCCAGTTCCATTTCTGTAGAATTTTTCTTCATTTTGAATATTCTCTGCAATCCTTTGATTTCAAGTGCCATAATTTTTTGTTTTTATAAGGTTTAACAACATACCGTTTCCATTTGCGCCTCATCTTTCATCCGGTATTCTTCCGGAAAGTCAAGGTATTCGGCATAAGGGTCCTCCCGGAGGAGTTCCCTGTCACATTCGTCATCCTTGTCAAAGCTGTACATTTCCGCCGGCTGCGGTTGCGACCTGTACTCGCGGTTCCCGCTGTTTCCCGGTGCGGCCTGTACGGAGACATTCTGCGGTTGCGCCGGGACCGGTTGCGGCCATTGTCCTCCGTACACGGGCTGCTGCGGCATGTGTACGGGCTGATGGAACTGTATGGTCTGCGGCATGGTCTGCGATGCCTGCACGGGCTGTCCGGGAGGTATCTGACCCCGTTGTTCCGCATAAGGATGAGAGTAAGCCGGTCTTCCGTCCGCTCCATATTGGACCGAAGGGGCAGGCTGTGTATATTGTACCGGTTGCGGAGGCTGCTGTTGCGGTACGTTTTGAGGCATGGCAGCTGCCGGTTCCGGCTCGAAAATCAGCGCCTGTCCGTCTTGCCGGCGTAGTGGTTGTGCTTCCTGTTGCGGTTGTGACGCCTGCATAAACGGTTCCTCTCCGAAAAGGCTTCCCTCGGAGGCTTTTTTCTGCACTTCCGCCATTTTTGCGTCAATGTCCTTCTGTCTGTCAGGTGTGGCCAGTACCTTCGCCTGCCTGAGCCACGTCAGCGCCTCGGAATAGCGTTTGCCGGCGGTCGCCTCATCCGCCTTTTTCAGCAATTTTTCCATTTTCTCCCGTTTTTCCCTGACCTCTTTCGGTTCCTTTTCCAGCGGGGATTTGGCGCCCTTGTTCTGCGACGCCGCCTGTTCCGCCTGTTTTTCGAATGTCTCCAGGTTGGTGAGGATGCCCTGCGCTTTCTGTACGGGAGTGCTGATGGCTTGAAGGAACTCTGCGTCCAGTTCCTCCGGAGTGCCGTTCAATACCAGGGGAACGATTTGCCCCCCGGCTTCGCCTTTCAGTCCGGTGCGGCGGGGCATGACAGCCACGGTCAGACGGTTGTCGACTTGCCGGATACTGAAACTCAGGTCAGTGCCGGCTGTAATCATTCGGTTGATAGCTTGAAAAAACATAGTGGTAAAATATTGAAGTGTTATACATTCGTTTCGTTAAAGAAATCCTTCAGGATTTGCCGCCTGTCGGGTTTTGAGGCGATGCCTCTCAACGGTTCCAGATAGTACCCGATATGTTTCGGTCCGTCCACCGTGCCGGGGATACGTTTTTTAGTCGGTCTGATACGGTGTGTGGCGGGCCATGCGGCCGGCATGACCGGAGCCGGGGAAGAAAATGCTGCTGTTCTCATGTCTTTGAAGGATTAACGGTTATACGAACATGCCTGCCAGAAGCAGGACAAGAATTATTTTTATGACAAAGGAAAGGGCCCTGAAAAAGAATCCGATGATTGTTCCCGAGAAGAGGAACAGGACGATGGTGTACACAGGGACGATCCCCTTGTTGTAAAGCAGGCATATTCCTGCGAGCAGGACCAGCGCTACCGCTTGTCTGCTGATTTTTTCGATGAGTTGCAGTTTCATGTTCTTTATAATTTTAAGTATGAATAATCCCATCGGGATATGTTTTCCCGATTTTATAGGCTCCCGTCCCTTGGATTGCCTTTTTGCGCAAGGCTTGGGGAAAGAAAATACCGGAGCGGAGCGAGGATGATTTTCTTTCCCCAACCAAGCCCCTGAAAGGGGCCGCCTTGCAGCAAATAATGAGGCAATCCAAGACCTTTGCCGCTTAAAAGCGGAAAAACTATCCTGCCGTCTTGTCCGGACCGGAATCAGGCCGGCTCTAAAAAAGGAAAGAGGCACGGGCCTCTGATGACGCCTGTACCTCTTTCCTCTTTTGTCTGTCTGGAATCCGGATGGCCGGTAAACCTCCGCGGGTCATTCCTCCGGGCGTTGGATCCGGCGGATTTCACCGGTAATCCCCTTCACCAGTTCCAGTACACCGTCCAGAAATTCCTCCGGTGTCCGTTCGCCCCGCTCTATCTGCGCCAGTTCCGCTTCCCAGCCCGAGGTGAGGGAGGCGTCGGCTATTTTCATGCCCCGTACCGTTTCGTAGAAAAAGAGTCCCTTGGGAGTCGGAATGACGTATTTCCCCGAATAACGGATATATTTGCGTTCGAGCAAGGTGCGGATGATGTTGGCTCGTGTGGCTACCGTTCCCAGTCCGTTCCTGTCCATGAATCCGACCAGTTCCGCATCCGTATAGGGGGAGGGCGGCAGGTTTCTCTTGCGGATGATGCTGCAACCGGCCACCTCTACCAGTTCGTCCCGGGACAGCTCGGGAAGGGAGAGGCTGGAAAAGCCTTCTTCCGCGATGAGGTGTTCCCGTCCCAAGACGCCGGTCCATCCTTTTTCCAGTATGCGGTATGTCCGGGTACGGAATTTGTGCGCGGCGCATACCGCATCGACCGTGGTGTATTCCACCTTGCAGGATGGCGAGAAAGCTTCGAGCATCCTGCCTACGATGAGCGTATAGACCTGCATCTCCTCCCTGGCCAGGTCGCCGGGTGACATGCCGGTGATGATGATGGCATGGTGCTCCGTCGTCTTCAGCGGGTTGATGACGGCCTTTGCGCCGGCAATATCCAGCCGGTCCGCATACGTCCGGAACTCCTTGCGCGCCAGCATCTTTTCCATGACGGCGGGAAGCGTGGCATACACATCCTCCGGCAAGAATCGGCAGGCAGTACGCGGATAGAAAATCAGTTTCTTCTCATACAGGCTCTGTGTGATTTCCTGTACCTGTATGGCAGTCAGGCCATGGTAGAGGTTCGCATCCGTCTGAAGTCCGGTCAGGTCATACAGAGCCGGAGCCCGAACCTCCTCCGTCCTGCGGCTGACCGCCGTGATGTGGGCTTTCCGTGCCGCCTTGCAGTCCTCGTACAGCTCCGTCGCATTCCGATGCTCCTCAAAATCTTCGGTGCGCCGCATCTTGATTATCCGGTTGTCTTTGCAGATGCTGATGAATACCGGCCAGCTGTCGGCACCTATGTGGTTCTCCCTTTCCCGATAACGTCCGCTTATGGCCGCCAGCACAGGTGTCTGCACCCTGCCCAGTGAGTTGTTTCCGAAGCCTACCGCCTTGCACACGGCATAACTTGAATTGACTCCCAGCATCCAGTCCGCCCTGTTGCGGCTGTCTGCCGCCAGGAACAGGTTGTCGAACTGATGGCACGGGCGGAGGTTCGCCATGCCCTCCAGAATGGCCTCATCCGTCAGTGACGAGATCCAAAGGCGGAGACAAGGCTGCTTGCATCCGAGGAAGCGGTAAAGGTGGCGGAACAGCATTTCCCCCTCGCGGGAGGCATCGGTGGCCGCAATGATCGTGTCGCATGCGTCGAACACTTTGGCTATCACTTTCAGTTGGAGCACCGCGTTGATGTCGGGATTCCATCCGGTATCCGTCTTTATGTTCTTCACCGTCAGGTAAGGAGGCGGGACCAGCGGGAAATCCTCCCATTCCACCCTCGCTTTTCCGGAATCCTTCGGCATCGCCAGGGAAAGCATGTTGCCGAATGTCCATGTCACCATGTAGCCGCCTCCGGTCATGTAACCGTTCTCTTTCTTATGGGCGCCTACCACTCTTGCTATCTCTCTGCCCACGTTGGGCTTGTCAGTCAATATTGCAATCATATTCTTTTTTTCTTTTTATGTACTCCGTACCGTCCGGCACGGAGTACGTGTCCGACTTCTTCCGTCTTATGCTTCCGGTTCCTTTTCCGGGCTGATTCCCTTGATTTCCAGGACCGGTTTTCCACCGGGTCCGGGTACCAGTCTCAATGTGGCGTCCATGCTCAGGTCGATGACCGGGGTACGGAACTTCAACGGAATGGCTTCCGTCTCCATGCCTTGCAGCAACCGCTCCATACTGCCGTCCGCCTCCAGCTGTTCCTTGCTGAGCCCGAGGGTCTTCAGAACGTTCCACTCCATATCTTCCGCCTTGAGGCGGGTCTTCTGATTCGTATTCATACGTTTCTTGATTTTGGGGTTGTTTGTAAAGTCATTTTCTCTGTCATTTCCGGTATCATCCTACATGGCCTGTTTCGCGCTTTTCTTCTGCTCCTGTTGTTGGGCATTGTCCGCCTGTGTCGCCCGGCGGGAAGTGTCCCTCCGGATATCCGGATTGTCCTGGAAATACTGCAACTGCCCGGAACCGGGGTTGACTTTCAGGTAGGAGCTGAACTGTTTTCCGTTGCTTTTCAGGTCGGAAATGAGAATGGCCTTTCCGTCCTGGAGGTTTGCCCTCTCCTGCGCGGTGAACACATGGCCGTACACTTCCGCCGGGATGCGCGGCGCCTGCTGCTCGTTGAACCCGTCCGGGGTACGGGAGTATTGCGGGTTGCCGGTGGTCATGTTCAGCTTGACGAAGGCGGAGAACTCCTCTCCCTTGCGGTTGACCATGTTTTCCAGAAAGACCGGCTGTCCCTTGCGGAGCAGCTCCTTGTCCTCGTGGGTGAGCTGCACGTTGCAGATCTCCTTCGGGATGTAGATTTCGCCTGTCTCCGGATTGTGGCGGGTATAGTTCGGACGTCCCGTCACCTTGTCCAGCGTGACGAATGAGGAGAACACCTCGTCGGAGTTCCTGCGTTTCATGTCCTCGACCAGGATGGTGTGCCCCTCGCTGAGCATCTTCAACTGGGTGGGGGAGAGCTGTACCCCGCCGAGGGACTGCTGGTTGAACGCCTGGTCCTTGGGAAAGATGAACTCCAGCCCCCTGCGTTCGGCGCTGTACTGTAGTGTCGCGCTGAATTCTTTCCCCTTGTTGGAAATCATCCCGTCCACGAACACCTGTCCGCCGTTCTTGAGGGTCTGTATCTCGTCGGGACTCAACTTGACACCCCTTACCTCATCCTGCACGTAGACATGCTCCTGGCGGACAGCCACCAGCTCGTTGGTGTTCTTGTCGATGGAGATCAGACAGGGTTCCGTCGTGCCTCCGCGCAGGTTCAGTTCCGCCACACGTCCCATGTTGCCGCTCTCGCGCAGGTTCTTCTTATCCTCCTCGGTGAAGATATGCCCGAAGTACGGGCGTTCCAGCTGCGGCTCCTTGCGTATGCCGTGGATGCCGAGCCCGACCTGTCCGTTCTGCATGGGTATCAGTGAAAGGCGCGCGTCCATACGGATGGTGGCGGCGTCCAATGTCAGCGTAAGCGGTACCAGCTTGTTCGTCTTGTAGCCTTTCAGCATGGAGTCAAGCAGTCCCTCCTGTTCGAGCGACGCTTTGGAAACACCGATCTTTTCCAGTGCGTTCCAGTCAATCATGTCCTCGTTGTAGCGGTAACGCGGTGCCTGCGGCTGTTGTTCCGCCTGCGGTACCTGCGGCTGCGCGCCTTGTGCCGCCTGTTGCACCTCGCTCTGTTGCAGGGGTTCCTGCGGTTGTTGCGGCTGTTGCTGTTTTTTCTTTGCCATCGTTTCTGTTTTTTCTTGGTTTACATTCTGTTCCTTCCTGTTCTCTTTGGGACGGATCTCGTAGCGCTTGAGGAACTCCTTCACCGCGTCCGTCTGTTTTCCTTCCGCCAGGTCCCTGATGGCCTGCTTGTTCATCTTGTAATCGTGGACGGTCATGCGGATCAGCCGGAAATGCGTGGGGTTCTTGAGCTGGCTCCAGAAATTCTTGATGAAATTCTCGAGGATACTTGAGTTCTTGTCGAATTTCAGGAATGAATTCTCGTTCCGTTCATCCGCCGGAACAGTTTTCACCTTTCCTTGTCCGTCGATTCCGCTGACCGCCCGCACGCCCGCTTTCGGGTCGTTCTTGTTGTGAACCAGCATCAGTTCGGTAATCTGTTCCACCGGAAGGGCCTCGTCTTTCGCCTTCGGTTTCCTGGTCCGTTTGGGTTTCTCGTTCATGTTCTTTTCTTGTGCCATACATCATCTTTTTGAGGTTAATGAATCGCTTTGACACTTCAAATGTATGAGTATATTTTGGATAAAATGCTGATTTTCAAAAAGGTGACATCGGACGTCATCAGATGTCATCAGATGTCCGGAAAGGTGCTTCAAAACAAGTAGGAAATACAAGGGCGGCAGGAAAAAAGAGTAGGGGCAGGCGAGGGGACGTACCGCAGGGAAAAGGACAAACGGCGTGCATGGCACGGAAGAAAAAAGGAGCGGGTATGGCGGCCCATGCAGAACAGAGGGAGCTGAAGTCCCCTGTTTTTTCTTGTGGTCCGTCATATACTTAATAAGAAGATTTCAGGCGGGACGGGATATGGTATGGTCAGTATTTGATTTTCAGGGAATATAAGAAACGGTTCCTCCGGAATATCTCCTGTATGTATTGCCCGTGCGTCACGTCGGTCGCAGTTTGCCCCTGTAATCATCCTTCAAATCGAAGCGGGATTGCCGCCGCATTCTTTTTCGCGGCAATTTTCCCCGGCGCCAGCCGCAAGGAAAATTGCCACGAAAAGAGTGTGGAAAATGCGGCTGGCAAGACCGGTTCGATTTTCCTTTGATGGAAGGGGAAACTGTCCTGTATATTATTATCCGGTCCTTTCAGACCTGTTCCTTGGTAATCCCGTACATGCCCATTTTCTTGTAAAGGGTCGGGCGGCTGATGCCCAGCAAGGCTGCCGCCTGTGTCAGATTGCCTTTGGATATGGTGACCGCCATCCTGATCTGTTCCGCATTCCGCTGTTCGTCTTTTAGCAGGCAGTTGTTTATCTTTTCTTCCTTTGCAAGATTCAACACGGTCTTTCCCGCCTGCTGCAACCGTAAGCACTGAGGGGTTATCAGTTTTCCGCCGCATATCAGCACCGCCGCATGGACAACCTGTTTCAATTCACGGACATTCCCCGGCCAGCCGTAGCCCAGCAATATCTTTTTTGCCGCCTCGTCAAAATCCGGAATCTCCTTTCCCAGTTGTCCGGCAGACTGGATACGGAAAAAATCAGCCAGCGGGAGTATGTCTTCCAGGCAATCCTGCAACGTGGGCACGGTGATTGTAAAATCCTGCAACCGGTATAGCAGGTCCTTCCGGAAGCGTTTTTCCGCGACGGCACCCTGCAAGTCCTCGTTGGTGGCGGCGATGACGCGCACGTCCATCCGCTTGTCCTGCCTTCCGCCCACGGGGCGGTACCTCCGTTCCTCCATCGCACGCAACAGCATCTGCTGTATTTCCACCGGCAGATTCTGCACCTCGTCCAGGAACAACGTGCCTCCCCGCGCTTCCTGGAAATATCCCGGTTTTTCATCCGTCGCCCCCGTGAACGCCCCTTTGACATGGCCGAAAAAGGCGGATGCCGCCAATTCCCTTGACAGGCTTCCGCAATCCACGGTTATGTACGGCTTGTTCGCCCTCAGGCTCCGTTTGTGGATCTTGCCCGCCAGATGCTCCTTGCCCGTCCCCGTGTTGCCGAGTATGAGCACCGTCATGTCCGTGGGGGCAACCAGGCGGATGTAGCGGTCCAGCTCGCGGAAAGCGGCGCTCTTGCGTTCATAAATCACTTTGGCGAATGCCTCGTCCGCCATCCTTATCTTTTTCAGTGCGGGGAGCAGCTTGTCTTCGAGCAGCGGTTTGAGGATATAATCCTCCGCTCCCAGTTTCATGGCATGTACAGCCGTGTGTATCTCCTCATAGTTCGTCATCATGATGAACGGATGGGTGTAGCCCTGTCCCCTCATCCATTCCAGCAGCGCGGTGCTTTCCCCGTCCGGCAGTCTCAGGTCGGCCAGCACGATGTCATCCTCCCGGACGGAACGGGCGATGACCTGCCGCGCCTGTGCCAGCCGGTAGGCCTTCACTGTCTGGTAATCGGCATTCTGCAAGAAGTTGCAGATATAATCGCAGAACAATATATTGTCCTCAACCACAATCACTCTCATAGCTTTCCTTTGCCTGTTGTGCCAAATCAATTATTTCCTTTCCCTTGTCCAGTACTTTCCGGACCGCCCGGCCGAACTCCTCCGCCGAACATTCCCCGTCCCCCTGAAGCAGCATGAACAGGTCTCGCAGGGGCTTGCCGGCATGGATTATCTCCCAGGAACTGCTCAGGTGGTGGGTCCATTCCCTGAGCGACTCGCAATCGTTCCTTTCCGCACTTTCCGCCATCGCCGCGATATCGTCCGTTGTCTCCCTGATAAGCGTCTCCAGCATTTCCAGCCTGTCGCCATACTCCAGCAACGCATGGAAATCGACTTGCTCCTGCTGCCTTTCGTCGCCCAGGCATCCCGTACAGACTTGCAGCAGCTCTTCCACGGAGAACGGTTTTTTCAGGCAGGCCGAGAACCCCGCCTCATGCAGGTCCGCCGTATTGCAGCCTCCCGAAGCGGTGGCCGCAATGACCGGAATGGTCCGCGAGTTTCCCACATTGGCTGTGCGAAGCAGTTTCAACACATCAAACCCGTTCATCTGCGGCATTTTCAAGTCGGTGATCATCAGGTCATAGTTCTGACGGCGGATGCATTCCATCAGGTCACGTACGCACCCGCATGTCGTGCACATCACCCCATGGTGCGCGAACATCTCCTTGACGGCGGCCAGCAGGACGGTATCGTTGTCCAACGCCACGACGGTAAAAGGCTGTACGAGGGACCGGGTGCCGTTTTCTCTCTTCACCGTCTCCTCCGCGGTTGACACGGGCAGGAGCACCGTGAAGCAGCTTCCGGACCCTTTTCTGCTTGTCAGTTCTATCGTGCCTCCCAGCAGTCCGACCAGTTCCTTGACAATGGAGAGCCCCAGTCCCACACCCTCCTCGGCCATCGCGTTGGGCAACCGCTCGAAAGCGGTGAAAACGCGTGCCTGCTCCTCCGCACTCATCCCCGTACCGGTATCCTCGACGGAGAGCTGCAAGGTTCCGTTATCAAACCGCATGCGTAATGTGACCGCCCCCCGCTCCGTGAACTTGATGGCGTTTGACAACAGGTTATGTCCTATCTGGACAATACGTTTCTTGTCCCCGATGACCACCCTGTCCCTTGGACTCTCCATATTCAGGAAGAGGTTCTTGTCCGCCGCCAGCGGCATGAAATCCGCTTCCAGCGTCTCGATGACGGTATGTAGCCTGAACGGAACCGGATTGACTTCCTCCTTTCCGCTCTCCAGCCGGAAAAATCCCAACAAAGTGTTCAGCATGGCCTCCATGTGTCCCGCCACCCGGCGTATCGTCCGGTTGTATTCTTTCCGTTTGGATATCTTTTTCTCCGTCGCGAGCAGTTCAGCATAGCTGTTGATTGTCGTAAGCGGTGTGCGCAGGTCATGGGTCACGGTCAGCATGATTCTTTTTCTTGCCGCGATCAGCTCCTCGTTTTCGGCGACGGTATGTTCCAATTGCCCGATTGTTTCCTCCAGCCTTTTCTTGTAGCGGTTTATGCGTGCCATGTCCCGGTGTATAATCATGTAGGAGCCTCCGAGCAGCAGGAGCATGAACACCACCAGCCCGGCGACTATGGCCAGTGACCGTTCGCCCGTCCTGCCCAGCTTCTCCTCCCGTTGCTGCATCTCTTCCTGGATGTTCCGGTCCATGTGCCTGATAACCTGTTGAAGTTGCTCGTTGAGCAACCTGTTGCGGGAGGCGAGGATATGTGCCTGCTCGGAGAACTGGCGCGCATATTGCCGCTGTCTGTCCGCTATGCTCCTGTTGAGGGTATGGAGTGCGGATGTGTCCGGGGAGGTTTCCGTCTTCTCTTTTTTCCCGAACAGCCTTTTCAGGAATCCTCCCTTCCTGCCGGTCTTTTTCGGGGGGCTTTGTCCGGCTGTTTGCGGAAGCTGTCCGGCTATTTCCCGGCCGGCTTGCTGCTGCTTGCGCATAATCTCCTTGATTTGCAGCATGGACTGTTCCTTGTCCCTCCATAAGATGCGGATACTGTCTATCCGGGCGTTGGGATGCAATTCCTGTAAACCGTACAACAGGCTGTCGACGGCCGATTTCTGTTTCAGGTACGTGTTGAAATCCTTCTCGTCCCACTCCGTGAATGTGTCGCAGAACAAAGAGAGTTCAAGCATTTTCATATATACATTGCGTATGGCCCGCTTTTGTCTGTTTATTTGCCGGACATTCGTTTCTATAGACCTGATCTCCCGCCATTCGTGGATACCTATATATATGATACAGCCAACCGTCAGGAGCACGGTGATGTACCCCGCCGCAATCTTGGCAAGAAGCGACCGCGGGTGTGAAGTCTTTCTTATCAGTCTGTTCCAATTTATCAATGTATGAGCCTTTTTATTTTTGTTATACCCGGTTTTAAACAAGCGAACAATAAAAAACCGACCAGTCGGTATTTTATTATTCGCAAAGATAAACCTTTCCAAATAATAACAAAAGAAAAAGTATTCAAATGCAAGGCAAATGTGCCGTTTACATTAGAAAAATGCGGCTTTAAGCGAAGAGAAGCGGTTATTGTATTTGAAAAAGCAGTGCTCCAAAGGTTTTTCCTATGGAATTTTCGAACAATTGCCGGCTGAACACCTGTATGTCGTCCACAGACTGCTTGTAAATGACAACGACCGCATTAAAAAGAAAATCCTGTTCCCTGGTAAGAAGTTCGTGGTACATTTGCGGAAATTCGTCCATGTATTCGTTGGCGGAGGATACGAACTGCATGTAATACATCAATCCGTTGCCCTCCAGTTTTTCAGGAAAACTGTCGATTACCCGTTCAATCGGGTTTTTGTAGGACCGGAGAAATTCGTCCCATCTTCTCCCTTCCAGATAATCCATTTCCGGAGAGAGCTGGGAAGCCGGGAAAAAGCGCATTTTCACGACAGTGTCAATCAAATGCCGTTTGGATGAAAAATAGTGCATGACCGCTCCTTTGGACTTATGCACGGCTGCCGCCACATCGCAAAATGAAGTCTGTTTCATGCCTTTGGTAAGGAACAGTACATACGCCTCGTCAATTATCCGCTGTTTCAAGTTTGGATCCATATCACACCTGCATTATATAAAAAATAGCACAGATGCAATCAACAACCCAAACGTGGCAGTGGAAAAGCCTAGAGATGAAGTCGACACACCCGTGCTATATGTTTTGATATAGCGCAAGCTGTCATATCCCATCTTCTCTCTTTGAAATTTTCCACTTTTCGTTTGAAAGATGTATATGATACTATACTATTTTACCTGTTAGTTTTGCAAAATTAAGCTATTTATTGCTTATTTCCAAACTTAAACACTTAAACTACACTTAATAACACAGTTCCATAGGAGAAGCGTCCGCTTTCCGGAACAAGCAACAGGATTTTTTCACCGGACTTCAGTTCGTGTGTTTTCCAGAATTCATCCAATATGGCGAAGATGGCGGCAGAAGCTATATTGCCTACTCTGGATAGGTTGGTAAACCACTTGCTTTCGTCAATTCCGATTCCAATCCCTTTTAATTCATTTATTATCTTATCATAAAAAAACATGGAGGAAACATGGGGCAGTACATAAGAAATGGATTCCGGTGCCACATTGTATTTTTCAAGACAATATTTTATGTGTTTCGCCCAATATGGGACGGCATTCTTTTCCAGTAATTTAATATCTTGCTTTACAGTAAAAAGTGAGCGGTCTGTCAATTCCTGACTACTGAAACTTTTCCAACTTTTCAATTCTCCGTTTTTTTCTTTTTCCGCTCCCATAAACATACATGTCGGCAATTCATTGGCATACGAAGTCATTTCCACCCATTCAATATGTAGAGCTTTTCCTTTGCCCGGATTATCCTGTAATAATACCGCACTGGCACCATCACTCAGCATAAAGCGTAGAAAATCTTTTTCCAATGCCATGTATGGTTGTATTCCAAGATTAGCGCATTTTTCGTATTCAACATCAAAATTTTTGGAAAGCAACCCCGCTGATGCCAACTCGGAACAACTACAAACAGCATTACGCTTATCACCCGCTAAAATGCTTAGATATGCAATCTTGAATGCTTGAACGCATGACAAACAGATGCCGGATGCTGAAAATATTTCCATAGGAGTATTTTTTAGCAAACCATGTACCATGGAGGCATGTGAAGGCAGCACTTGGTCCGGGCTGGCAGTTGCACATGCTAAAAGTTCTAATTCTTGCAGAGGTAATAAAGCTTCTGTCAAAAGTTTCTGTATCGACAGTTGTGCCAGTTCCGCATTCGTATGCGTCATTTCCTGCTTTGTGTTGACGGCATAAAAACGTTGTTTTATTCCATTTTGTCTGAGTACAATATTTTTGACACGAGAATGTACTCCAGAGATTAACCCTAAATAATCTTCCATAGAATTATTATCTATCGGAGAGTTTGGGAAGTAAGAGGTTACTGTTGTTATAAAAACTTCCTTTGACATTTTAAATCATATTTTAATTAAACTATATATAAACATAAACTGTTCCTTTAACAGGGGAATATTCAATCCATTTACCAATGCATCATTATAAGATTGTCCAAAATATACGTATTTGAACTGCTTGGCGATATTTTTGCAATTGTATTGAGTTCCAATTTCTCCTTTCTCTTGTGCATGTTTCAATATCCTTTCCCATAGTAATAGCTCTTTTTGGGTAACTATCGTTGTTTCCTTTGTAAAGTTTGGATAAAATTTTTCCGCCTGTAATATCAGACTCATATAAGCCCTTGTTCTGTTGGTATTAGCGTTCGGCAATATGAACTGGTATAGATAGTCCATTGTACGTTTTACATTGTCAATGTAATAGTTGATAAAATCATGCAGTGATAGACTTTCGGAATTTTGCATTTTATTATCTACATCTTGTTTTCTCAAGATATATTGATCAATCACATCCATAAACAATTCTTGTTTGGTCGGATAATGATAGGACATACAACCTCTTGACAGGTTGAGACTTTGTTCAATATCTTTCAAGGGGACCATATTATACTCCTTTGTCAGAAACAACTTGAATGCGGTCTCCCTTATTAACGCTTTTGTTTCTGTTCCTTTTGTTCCTTTCATAAATATGTATTTTAAAAACAAAAATAGAACATTTGGCTGAATATTCAATCTTTTTTGCATACTTAGTTTAAAGCGAATAAGAGTTAAACTACATACGTTAACAGTATGATACTTAAATCAATTCCATTATTTTGGACAGTTTTGCTTCAGGCAATATGGGGGTCTTATTTTTTTTTGTTACATTTGCTTTTAATAAAAACCGACTAATCGGATTTTATTCAGGCGTAGAGAAGAACTCAAACGAAAAGTGGAATTTATTGTATGAGATGATTCTCTATGCCTTTTTTAACTTACTACTCCCAAAATTATGACTCTTCTGCGTAATTTTGTTTTCATCTAAAATTTGAAAACTGAATCATGCCTGTTGTCAATCCGTTGAATGAACATCAACGAACATAACTGCGACAATTTCAGGTATTGCTGCAATCAGCGGTATGACCAATTCCTTAGCACAAGTTTTGTATATCATAATTTTCTCATATAAACCGTCCAGTCGGTATTTATTGCAAAAATATAAACATTCGGAATAAAAACAAAGGGAAAGATGAAACTCTATGTTAATAAACATTTCATCCTTCCCTTTTGATAAGTGCTGATTTATCAAATTTATCTTGGAGTCATTTTAACTTTAACCTGTACTCCCATGGAGTTTAAGACACGAACCGGTGCTTTTTCGCTGGCTTTCAAATAAAAAAGAAGGTAGTCTTTTGCCCGTTGGGATTCGAAATAACCTTTTTCGTGGTATTCGGCAATCCACTTTTGAATTACCGGAACCTGCCAGCGGTTCATTAATACATAGTAACCGAATTTATACTCCAAGTCACTCAAAAAAATATTGAGTTTCAGGTAATCCCACCAAAACTGTTGCTTCTTTTTGCTTTTGGCGTTGAGTATGACCACCTGATGGTCAAAGGTGTCACGGGGATTTTCCCAATCTTGGCGGGAGATAAATACATCAGGAAGCGCATTGTCCGCGTTGTCCTTTGCCGGAATGAAAGGGGATAACGCCTCAATGGAACCTTTCATCTTTTCATATAATGCCGGCTCATATTCTTTGTTATACAATATGACGTCTCTCAAGCGGGTGGACGTAAGATGGGTTACTACCGGGCGTCCGCTTATACAATGTTCAGGGACAGTCATCCTTGAAGCCAGTTTCTTCATAAACTTGACTTCCGCCGTTATCTGTTCTTCCTTATCCGCTTTTTTGAAAGGGTAGTCCGTGCAGGCTATTTTCCGCATACCCCGATGCAGTTCCGTAAGCTGCAAGGCTCCATAAGCGCAGAAGATGGAAGCACGGATAATCTTGAAGATAGGGGTACGGTCGCCCTCGTGTGCCACATACGGCAGGTCTGTCACACCAAAAAGCATTTCATTTTCCACTATCAAGTCGGCGGAGATTGTCTTGCCCTCTTCCAGGCGACCCTTGATTTTGAAATTACGTTTTTGCCATCCCCAAGTGTGAATGGGTTGCGTAGCCAGCAGTGTCACACAATAATTGCCATTGTGCGGGGTGAAATCTACATTTTGTGGGGTTGCCTTGGACATCAGCTCATTCAGCAACTTGATTTTTTGGATATTGTCCATAAATAAATTGGTATTAAGTGAAACATCTTGTTAACAGTGCAAATGTAGGCATCGGCTTTCGTACCCGAGTTCCGTTTTTCGCCGAAAATCACTGCAAGGTCAACCAATTATTCGATATTTATTCTATTTTCGATTCTCAATATATAGTTTGTTTCCAAGAAAAAGCGTTCCATCCGTACCGCCTGGCCCGTTCTGAACAAAGGTCTTTCGCTATTGGCTATGCAGGCTTTCTTTATAGGAAAGTTCCGTGCCTCTTCCTGTTGCTCAAAATAGCCAATGGTAGAACGTAACTGTTGTTCACCATCCTTTATCCACTGGCTGCCTTTGCTTTTTCTTTGTTTCAGTTCCACAAATATGATCGTGTCTTCATAAAACAGACAGCCGTCACAGCGATTATCCATCTTTCCGTCCGCCTTGCGTAATTCAATGCAATGGTCAACCGGTACAAAATTTACTTTAAGCCGGTAGTGATTGTCCACTGCCGCAATCCAATCCTGTCCCTGTTTTTCAGCGATGTATGCTTTTTCGGCAGCCGGAGCGGGCCGGTCACATATACCGAATTTGCGTTTGCATGAGGAGGAAATATGTTCTGTAGGGAAAAAGTCAATCATACTCTTGTTGTATTTCCAGTAATTCGGCAAAATCCTCGTTTGTTTTCTCCAGCATCCTATTGAGGAAGTTTTCATCGGAAGGCAGTCCATGATATGTGTCCAATACGGTTGCCGTTCCTTCCACTTCATTGAATTCGTAAATAGCGATTTCGTCAGGATGTATGGCGGCTTCTATAGGATAAATAGTACCTATTCTTTGTCGTGCCTCATCGGAAAGATTGCCAGAAGCCAACAACATACCGGTTTTGACAGCGATGGTCAGGCTGTTGATGAGGTACGGACTATGCGTTGTAACGACCAGACGGTTTGCCTCTAACGAATTGTTGAAAGCCAGCAATTGTTTCATTATCATCCATTGCGATTCCGGATAAAGGTTTTGTTCCGGTTCCTCCACGATGTTGACAAACGCCGACTTGTTGAATCTGGCAGAAACGGCTGAAAGGGCGATTCTCCGTTGCTCGTCTGTAAGATTCGGTATATTCCATATATTCGCCACTTCCGCTTCGAAGCGTTTCGCTTCATCGCTACTCATCTTTTGGGCATTGTTTGCCTGGCTTTTTACAGATTCGGACAAATGCAGAGAAACCAGATAAAGCGGTACTATGGACTGGAAGCCACTGGAAGCCTCCATCAGCTTCACTTTGTAATCCTCGCCTTTGACATAGACAATGTCGTTTTGCTTGTTGTATTCCAGCTGCGCATGGTTGATAGGCAGTTCCAGACTACCCTTGATGAGTTGTTTGGCGTTGTTATATTCCGTCAGAAATACCAGCAAAGCATCCGGCAAGTCCTTAATCAAATTCGGTTTGTTGACCATGCTGATGAAGTTTCGTTCAGCGGGAACATACATGATTTGAGGAAGGGCATATTTGTTCAATGTACCGTCTTTTTTTTCTATGATAAGTTCGCCTTGTCTGGTATAGGTGAACTTATAGGAATCCCCTTCGTAGAAAATTTCAGTCCGTTCCTTTATGAAATAATTGGAAATACGGTGATAACCGCAATATTTGTTCTTGAACTTGGCCGCGGTAAATTCTTTCTCCTTGAAATCCCCCCGCGTCAAAACCTTTTCCATCCATGTAAATGTGGAAACCAATTTGGCAACCGTACTTTTACCGCTACCCTGGTTGCCGGTAAAAACAGTCACTTTTTCTATGTCAATCCATCCGTCCATTGCGGAGACCGTTTCCTTGAGCGGACCGAAATTCTTAATCTTGATTCTACTCATATCGTTGTTATATAGACTATGTGCAAAGATAGTGTTTCTAAATGAGATGACCTAACGAAGGTCGTACCTCATTTGCCTTGGACATAAATACCTTTCCAGTTGTCCGGAAAATGCTTTTCCTCCCACATGCAATTGAATCTTTGGGGTGAACAAAAGGAACCTACTGCATAAAAGACAGAATAGAAGACAGAATATGAAGGATTTCCTTTATAACCTTCGACATCAGCTAAAATCTCATCCATGGTCCTGTTGAGTTCTTTTTCATCCTTTACATATTTAAATTCGATTGCGCATTCCAATGAAGGTATTAATATATCCGGATTATAGCATTTGGCTGTTTTCTGAAATTTGAAACTGCAAGATTTATTATCAGGAAATGCTGTTTTGCAGATATTAATCATAGGTTTGTACACCTCCGGTTCGGATTTTGGTTGTATGTCAAAGTCTGCAAGTAACGTAGCCGTACTGTTTAAAATATTCTCCAGGATTTCAAATTCTTTATGAGCACCTGTAATGCTGAAATCATCGAACGCGTTCAAAAATTTTCTATAAGCAAATATCAGTTCGCTATCCATATCTTCTGTACCACGTAGCATTCTTTCTTTTTCGTAGAATGGTGTAATTTCTGTTAGAAAAGAATTATAATAATCCGGAAGGTGCTTCGCTTCAATATACGCTTGTACTAAAGGACGCAATTTTTTTGCCATGTAGATTAGGGAATCCTTTCTTTCTTGTTCGTCCATTTCATAATCAAGACGTTCTTCTTCGGACAATTTAGAAAAATCGGGCATTCCGTATTCTTCAAACATCATATACTCGTAGTGACTACGGCTGAATGCAGCCATTAATTCTTTTATTTTTTCCGCTAAATGTTTCATATCTATTTTTTCATAAACAAAATAGACCAAACGGTCTGTCTGCAAATATATTCCTTTTAATCTACGAAAAGAAATAGAAGTGTCATTTTTTGAGGTGAAAATATGAATTTAGCAAAACAGAGAGCAACTAAGTATGAATCTTGAATGGGGAAGACACTGAGGTTTATGTATTGATTAGATCCGACAAGGGTGGGAATGTTTTTTAGATTGATTTGGATTATGTGTCGGAAAAACATTGTATCTTTGCATTAATAAGAAGAAAGAAAGGAATTTATGGACTTTGAAGGAGAATATACCATGCGGACGGCTTCCAACCAGCAGAGTTATGAGCCGGATACCGTATACCCGGACGCCGTGCTGAATATAGCCCGCGATTCGGCTTCCGTGTTTCAGCTGAAGCGGAAATGGGAAAAGACTCCTCCGATGTTGAATCTGACTCCAGATTTCCAGCGAGGGCTGGTATGGAAACCTAAACAGAAAAGCGAACTGATAGAATCCATACTGATGGGTATTCCCCTGCCTCTGATTTACGTGAAGGAGGATGAAAAGGGAGTGTATGTCATTGTGGACGGCAAACAGCGCCTGAGTACATTGTTCAGTTTTATCAATAATGAATTTGCTCTGGAGAAACTCACCATCCTGAAGGACAAGAATGGTTCCCGGTTTGACAAACTGACTCCATTGGAGCAAAATAAGATAGAGGACTGCTCCCTGACCTTGCATGTGATTAAGGCTCCCACCAGCGACCGGGTCACTTTTGATTTGTTCGACCGGGTGAACCGGGGCGGGACGCGGCTAAACAACCAGGAAATGCGTAATGCACTTTATCAAGGCAATGCCACGGAACTGATTAACCGGCTGGCTGAAAAGGAGGCCTTTGTTGAAGCCACGGAGCATTCCATTCCCGCCAATCATATGAAAGACAGGTATCTGGTACTCCGGTTTGTGGCTTTTTATCTGTGGCAGCAGCATGTCACCATAGACCCTGACACTGACGGGCCTTTGGACTATCGAAGTAATGTGGAGGATTTTTTAGGGAAAACGATGCGTTTTCTCAATCGGTTGGAGCCGGAAAACGGTTTGTTCAAAGAGCTGGACACCCGATTTACCCGTGCCATGGAACTTGCCATACGGCTGCTTCCGTCAGGTGGCTTCCGGCTGCCTTCGTCACCCGGTAAGAAACGACCGATAAACATGGCTTTTTTTGAGAGTTTCAGCTACCTCCTGTCCAGGCTGAATGGAGAAGGGGAGCAACTCCATTGTCAGATTCAGGAAGTTTATATGCAATTAATATGTGACGCTGCCTATTTGGAATCCCTTACCCGTTCTGTGGATAGCGGCAAGCAGACTGAAAAGCGTTATGAAATTATCAACCGACTTATTCATGAATTGAATTTATGCTAAACAATTTGACCATAAACAATTATAAATGTCTAACAGATTGTTCGTTGGAGTTAAAACCTCTGAACTTGTTCGCCGGTCCGAATTCATCGGGAAAATCTACCGTATTGCAAGCCCTGCTGACCGCTTCGGATAACGTGACGGAGAAAAAAGGGAAACATGGTTTGAAGAACCGAAGGACAGAAGCGTCGAACTTCAATGACGTAAGGAACTTTGTAACCAACGCCAAGTCATACGAAATCGGTATTTCGTATAATGGTGAAGAACCGACCGTGCTTTGTTTTACTCCAGGAGATGACTCTTACCAAACCACTCTTGTGGAACAATCGGCTGACGCGTCTTCGGATTTATTGGGAATCCTCGGAAGTGATAACCTGCTGTATCTGCCTGCCACACGTCCCGGTGGCGCATACGTGCAACCCATCAATCCCGATTCGGAAAACAAACTGGGACGTAACGGAGAATTTGTGATTGACTATTATGCCAAGCACCGTCTGGAGCCACTGGATGCCGCTTTGATTCTGGCTCCCGGTACTCAAACCTTGGAAGGGCAGGTAAATCACCAACTGGATAAACTGACCGGCTATCGGTTGGTGGTGGAAACAGTAGGAAACAATCACTATGTGAAGTATGAAACGCGTAGCGGCAAACAGCTTTTCCCTTATCATGTCGGTACCGGAGTGAGTTTTATTACGGAGGTCATCATTGCCTGTTTTGCCACTCCGAGAGGCGGTATGGTGATTACGGAAAATCCGGAAATCCATCTGCACCCCAAAGCGCAAGCCGACTTGATTGATTTTATGGCGAAAGTGGCGAAAGCCGGTGTGCAAATCATCATAGAAAGCCATAGCGACCACCTCTTCAACGGTATCCGGCGTCTGATTAGCCAGGAAAAGTTGGCTTTGTCCGATGTCTCCGTATATAATTTCAGGCAGGACGGGAACGGACTGACACGTGCCGAACGTGTGGAATTTACTCCCCAAGGAGGAATCCGGTCGTATATCCCAGGGATGTTCGAGCAGTTTGATATTGACCTGGATGCTATTTTGAAGCTATAAGATTATGGACGGTATCATTATCAACGAGTTGTCATTGAGCGGACAGTTTCATGACAGCCAGGATTTCTGGAAGAACGGAATGCCTCCTTTTTACAAAGCATTGCAGGATGCCCGTTCGTTCGGAGTGGGGTATCTGTTCAAGCAAGGAAGTTTTTACGGGGCACAAGCCACTCCCGACAAGACTCTTCACGATTTGCTGACAGCACCGGAAGCCCGTATCATAGACGAAGCGAAACGGTACAAGAGTACATTGGCACGTGCCATCTGTAATCCGTTTTGGGACGATGCACCCCAGCAGGATTTGAATGCACATTATCTGGCAGATGAAGCAGATGTATCCGGTAGTTCCGTTGCCGAAGCCACCGTCCGTGCGGTCTGCCTTCTGTCGTTTATACGCTCCTTGTATGAGAAGCATCCGGTTGTTGTAACCAAAGACGGAGTTGCTATTCCGGTGGGGAATATATGGAAGGAGCAGCAGTTGTATGCCATCTTGTTTGAAAGGGGGGAATTGCCTCTCGAGAAGTATATCACGACTCGTTTCAGTGGCGGGAAACTTGATTTCAGCCTTATAGATGACACTCATGGATTTTCTCTTATTGACAATGAGAACCAAAACGAGTTTATTGATTCATTCCGCAAATTTGAAGAATTGGATTGGAATGCCATAGCAACAGACAATGGGTTGGATTATAAAACGTATAATAAGAATAAGAAAAGCAAGCGTTATTTTTCAGATGAGCAATGGAAGAAAGGCATTAAGAAGTTCAGGATCACTCAGCGGAACAGATGTTTTGGCTATGTGAATAATGGTATTTTTTATGTGTTGAGGTTTGATTTAGACCATGAGCTAAGTGATGTGGGATAATATTATTGCAACCTTGGTCTAATGTTTATAACCAGCTGATTGTAAATTCGCTGGGGATGGGCTGGAGTTTATGCCGCTTTCCTGAAAATTACTCATATTGGTTGATGAATTGCTGTTCCAAATCGTAAAAAGCCGCATATTCCTCCAGTATCGGATTGTTCTGTATGCCTGCCAAGGTTTCGCTTTCCTCCACAATGATTCCCTTATCTTCTTTTTTCAAGCCGAAGAACTTGACGGATATGTTGGTGTGTTCCTTATATTCGGAATAGAGAGAAAGCGTGTGTGTAAGCAGGTAGTCGTGAGTGGCGACGAAAATCTGCAAGCCGCATTCCTGAAGCACACGGATAAACTTTGCCACGACTTTCACAAGAGCCGGATTCAGGTTGGCTTCGGGTTCGTCCCAGAACAGGATGGTGTCCGCATTGATTTCCCCATTCAGTATGAGGTACAAGATGGAAGCCAGCTTGCGGAGTCCTTCGGCTACCAGGTGCGCTTCCATATTCCCTTTTTCTGTCTGTATATAGAAACGTCCGTTCATCTGCAAAACCTTGAACTGCAATTCCTGCTCCAGCAACTTGATAGCCGGTTTCAACGGATTGTCTTCCGACTCACGCAATATGGGGAGTGACAACGCGTGTGCCAGGTTGATATACGTTTGGTCAAATGAGATTTCACGTTTACTGCTCAAACCGATAAAGCCTTCGAACAAAGAGAACATCTCACGTGGGGGGATATAGATAAAGTGGCGGTCGTCCCACTTTTCATCCGTTTCTAATTTTACAGTTGTTTTGGAAGCGGATGAGAAACTGTATTGCAACAGTTTGCCGTCTATCGTGACTGTAATGTTTGCCCTGCCTGAAGGTACTCCCTTGTTGACCAGGTTGCCTATGACATCCGGCTTGAAATAAAATATCATGTCTTCCGCCAAGATATACTCAAACTGTTCCTTGGAAGTTGAGTTCTTGCCGAGGAAGTCATGGCGTGCCTGCAAAGTTGCCGCCAGGCATTTGAGAACGTGCGTCTTGCCCGTACCATTCTTGCCAATAAGGACGTTTATCCCTTTGGTGAAATCAAACCGGGTATTTGCAAAACCTGTAAAATCAGTTAATAATATGCTGTTAATCATTGAATATGTTTCATTTATACTAAGTAACTACAAAGGTAATTTAAAAAACGGAAGCGACAAACCCGGTTTTAAAAAAGTTATGATTATTAGGCTTATGTTTTAGAACTATCAATGATTTGCTGACAGCACCGGAAGCCCGTGCCATAGATGAAGCAGATGTATCCGGTAGTTCCGTTGCCGAAGCTACCGCCCGTGCGGTCTGCCTTCTGTCGTTTATACGCTCCTTGTATGAGAAGCATCCGGTTGTTGTAACCAAAGACGGAGTTGCTATTCCGGTGGGGAATATATGGAAGGAGCAGCAGTTGTATGCCATCTTGTTTGAAAGGGGGGAATTGCCTCTCGAGAAGTATATCACGACTCGTTTCAGTGGCGGGAAACTTGATTTCAGCCTTATAGATGACACTCATGGATTTTCTCTTATTGACAATGAGAACCAAAACGAGTTTATTGATTCATTCCGCAAATTTGAAGAATTGGATTGGAATGCCATAGCAACAGACAATGGGTTGGATTATAAAACGTATAATAAGAATAAGAAAAGCAAGCGTTATTTTTCAGATGAGCAATGGAAGAAAGGCATTAAGAAATTCAGGATCACTCAGCGGAACAGGTGTTTTGGTTATGTGGATAATGGTATTTTTTATGTGTTGAGGTTTGATTTGGACCATGAGCTAAGCGATGTGGGATAATGTTTTTATAGTCTTGGTATTATTTTTATAGATATAGAAAACTGTCCAAAAACTCATATCCTGTTTATACATACTATACTATGTGTTCGATAAGAGTTCTTGGACAGTTTGAAGTATATTCTATCCCTTTCCTATTTAAAGTTTACTAAAAAAGCAAGCAATTGCAAATTTATAAAGATTTGAATCCTGCTTATCTCCATATACTTTCAAATCAAATGTGTAATTCAAAAAAGCTTCTTCTAATCTTTCTATTTCATCAACAGACAAAAAAGGTTCTTTGAAAAATAGGAACTCTACAGATTTTACTTTTCCGTACGAATCACAAATAAATGTAGTGGCTATCTTTTCAGATTTCAATTCTTCCAATCTTGCCGGTGATAATACTTCTATGTATAAGTTATTGACTGGTGTCGTTTGTTTGGCTACAAAATTGTCCAGTATTTTATCTTGCTGAAAACTTCTATTCAAAGTTTGACGATAAATCTTCTGGTTCTTATAATCATATACATAAGATTTGCCATTGGAAACTTTAACTTCGTTTTGTGCACAAATATTATTTGTAAAAACAAATAATGCGACAATTACTGAAATGAAAAAACTTAATGTCTTCATAATATCTTTTTTAAATACCGTAATTATTATTTATATAATCAAGTAGCGAAGGTTGCATACTATAAATGATACCTTTATTATAGCCAGGATCTTTAACTTTAAAAAACTCCATATAGTTGTAATAACCATATCCAGCATATTTAGTAGATAACACATCTGATAGAGAAGGAAATTTTTCATCAAGAAAACCATCTTCACATAACAACATAATCCATCTTGTATAATCATCGGCATGTGTCGGTCCTGCTCCTAAGCCACCAAATCCATATCCATTAGCGCAATATATAAGTTCTTGAATAATCTTTGCTTCAAATTCTATGTTTGGAGTTCCTTCTTTACCTGCATATTGAAGAATTCCATTGAAATATACTCTATCTTGTGCGGCATGTATAAACTCCTCCTGTATTGAATTCGTTGCGATTGTTGAGCCTGTTTTCAACAATACCTCATTCGTTTTTGCATTGTACGAAGCTGGTGCTGTGCCTGTATCGCCTCGGGATATTTTTGATACCTTTTTAGTTGTCAGTTTCTTGAAAACACATCTGTATCCTTTGCCTAAAGGATTACTTTGTAATTCCTCAAGAATGGAATTGACAGAACCTTGGTCTGTTAAACTCAACGACACATTATTAATAAAGCTACTCATAGGATAAGTCAATGAAGCTCTACCCGAAAGTCCCCTTGTGGTAACATCATCTTCATAGGAGAAAAGTAAATCATCCCCAGAGCATGAAACCATAAATAAAATGGCTATGCATGAAATAAATTTGAACATCTTTTTCTTCATAATGTTTTTCAATTAAAGATTAATATTTAATTAGAGTTTACACTTTCTTAAAGTTGATATACTAGCGAATTGGACTGCCTTTTGTTTAATGTCGTTGAATTTAACGACATTAACTATATGATCTAACGTATCTAATATAAATTCCATTCTTGTTTAAACCGATTAGTCGGTTTGCTTTTACAAATATATAAGTTAAAATCAAAAAATGAAAACCTATCCTTGGTTATTTTCAAAAAAATATCAAAGGGTACTAACGGAAGCTGATTGATGTAGAATGTCTCTCAGAAAAACATTGTATCTTTATGTTAAGAAGAAAAAAGGAATTATGGATTTTGAAGGAGAATGTAACACGCGGACGGCTTCCGTATTCCAGTTGAAGCGGAAAGGGGAAAAGGTTACTTCAATGCTGAATCCAACTCCCGATTTCCTGGAGGTTTAGTATGGAAGCCCAAACAGAAAAGCGAATAGATAATTCCCGATTTATTTACCCGTATCATGGACTTGCCGTACGGTTACTTCTGTCAGGTGGTAAAAAACGGCTGATAAACATAGCTCTTTTGAGAGTTTTAGCTGCTTGTTCAAGCAAGGGAGTTTTTAAGGGGTGTAAACCACTTTCGATAAGACTATCAACGATTTGTTGACAGCACCGGAAGCCCGTGCCATAGATGAAGCGGATGTGTCCGGCAGTTCCGTTTCCGAAGCCACTGCCCGTGCGGTCTGCCTTCTGTCGTTTATACGCTCCTTGTATGAGAAGCATCCGGTTGTTGTAACCAAAGACGGAGTTGCTATTCCGGTGGGGAATATATGGAAGGAGCAGCAGTTGTATGCCATCTTGTTTGAAAGGGGGGAATTGCCTCTCGAGAAGTATATCACGACTCGTTTCAGTGGCGGGAAACTTGATTTCAGCCTTATAGATGACACTCATGGATTTTCTCTTATTGACAATGAGAACCAAAACGAGTTTATTGATTCATTCCGCAAATTTGAAGAATTGGATTGGAATGCCATAGCAACAGACAATGGGTTGGATTATAAAACGTATAATAAGAATAAGAAAAGCAAGCGTTATTTTTCAGATGAGCAATGGAAGAAAGGCATTAAGAAATTCAGAATCACTCAGCGGAACAGGTGTTTCGGTTATGTGGATAACGATGTTTTTTATGTGTTGAGGTTTGATTTGGACCATGAGCTAAGCGATGTTGGATAATGTTTTTATAGTCTTGGTATTATTTTTATAGATATAGTAAGCTGTCCAAAAACTCATATCCTGTTATGTGCATTATGCAATGTTTTAGATAAGAGTCTTTGGGCAGCTTGATTAATACCTTTTTCTATTTTAGTTCTTTTACTAATTCAACAAACAATCTAGATTTATAAAGATTAGCATCTTTGCTTATCTCCATACACTTTCAGAGAAAAGTTTAAGGATTACAAATCCTAATACTTATAATCGACTGATTATAAATTTGTTGGGACGGGTTATTTTACTTTTGACACACTCTCAACGGGGTATTAATAAATACCTGTAATTCCTTTTTTCCTCAATGCTTCGGTGATTTCTTTATTGGGGTTGTTGTTGCCATTTGCAAATAGTACCAATTGTTTTAAGGATTTTAATTCTAATAAGAATTCCCAACTTGCTATATTTTTACAAGTATTAATAAATAGTTTTTCAAGTGTAGGGATTTCTATAAGTTCTTCTAACTGATACAGATTAGGGAGTAAAGCCAATTGTAATGATTCTAAACCTTTAATTGTGGCTATTCCTGCAATAGAATCTATTTTACCTCTAACAATATCCAACTTCCTAAGCATTTCTAGTTGAGATAGTTTCTCAAAAATATTTTCGTTTGCATTGCTATACATTACATTATCCATTACTTTGTATTTATACAATTCTGTCATCACAGTATTTGTGTATTTGCAACCAACACTTTTGAGAGAAGGTAGGTTTTTCTGCAAAAATCTAAGTGTCCCAGAATTGAGATATATGTGCATAAGATTTAGCAATTTATCCTCTTCTTTAAATATTAGATTTGCTCCAATAGAAATTAACACTTTTAAGGATTTAAAATTTTTCCATTCTATTTGTTTTACCATATGCGAAGGAATTTCTAAGTATTCAAGATTAGGAAAATCATAAATACCAAGTGGAAGTCTTTTTTCTAACTTCATATAGTCATCCACTCGCAATGCTTTTATTTCTTTATGAATAAGACCAGTGCTATTCCAATTCTGTATCAACCCTTTATTTTGTTTCTTTTGAAATAACGATTTGTAATAATCGTGATTAGGAGTAATTATAAACACATCTTCATTTTTATATAATTCTCCTATTAAAAAATCGTCTACTCTTTTATCTAATGACATCCTTTTATTTTTATTTCTGTTTTAGACTTAGGGTTTCCTATAAAACCAGCACCGTGCTTTCTGGCTTCGCTTAGATACCCACTTAATTTATGTGCAGCCGCAGGATTATTTGAATTAAGTACTCCATTTTTCAAAGGGGTATAACCCGCAGACACAAATATTTGTTGCTCGTGCGCTCGTAATATGTGATTTATTTCTTTTTGTTTGCTAGCAGTACCTAAATCTACCTGATAATAGGTAATTGTATAGTTGCCAGAATTAATAATTTGAGCGGCTTTTTTATGTTCAGTTGTTAAGCGTTCTGCGATATTTACAGATGAACCAACATATTTTTCTCCATTAGTACCTACAATATGGTAAACTCCTGCATAGGTTGGAGCATCAGCAAGCAGAGGACTTAATCCCCAAATATCGATCCACGAATTTACATCCTTGACATACCCATAAAATGTTGGGTTATTTCCCGATAACCTTATTGAATCTTGCGATAAGTAACTACCTGTTTCAGATGAGTAATAGCGAAATCGGTTATAGCAAAGGTTTGTCTCATGATCAAGATATTGACCAGCCCAGCGGAACGGACATTCGTTCAAAGAGCCTCCTTCGAAGGTAGTTGCTTTTCCATAAACATCCAACGTACAATCCCAAATTTTATTTCCCAATTCATCGTACATCTGAATGGGTGTACCTATATAATCGGACACAATGGAGTATTGTTTACTATCCTGTATCTTCGCTGTAGGTACAAACGTGCCTGCCTCAAACACCCAGGTGGTAATATCCTCTGTCGGTTCTTTGCGTGAAGCGCTTTCCTCTTTATTCGATTGCATATCGGTGACTTTGTAGCTCCACTCATGTATAGGCACATTCCCGTCCCATACCCAGCGTGTAACCTTTCCGAAGTATTGCTTTGCCGTGCGTCGTCCCAACGCATCGTACCGGAATTCCACCGGTCTTCCGTCCGGACGTATAACTTTCTTCAACATCCCGTTGGAACTCCACTCGTACAGCCATCCCGTCCCCGTTGCCAGGCAACGGATGCCCCGTTCCTTCTCCATTCGCTTGCGGTCGAACCTTACGCCCGTTTCCTGCAACTGCTTGAACTCACGGAAAATGAGGTTCCCCTCGTCATCGTAATGATAGAAACAATCCGGGTCTTCCAATAGTTTTCCCCCGGCACCGTATTTGCGGTCTTTCTTGTCCGGTGTCTCAAAGAGGTTACCCACGAAGTCCGGCACACGGTAAATCACATCCGTTTCCGAACCTTGCATAGTCTCCTGCCGGATAAGGAAGTCGAAACGGTCGTAGTCGTAGCGTGTGACAGTACCTGTCAGCTCGTTCTCCTTGGAGAGCAGGCGGTTGGCGATGCCCCATTGGTAGCGGTAGGCACCTCGCTCCATGCCGCCCGACCACACCGACTTGCGTATCTCCCTGCCGAAGCAGTCGCGTTCCGTCCTGACAGTCACCCCGCCGGAAAAGGTGCGCTGCACCTCCAGCCCGGTATTGTCACGTACCCATGACGCCTGCCAGCTCTCGCCCGCCTGCATGGTTTGCAAGTTGCCTTCCCGGTCGTACGTATGACGGATGTCCGCTCCCAGGCTGCTGGTGATGCGGGTACAGTTACCCTCGCTGTCGTACGTGCGGTTGACGGTATATTCTCCCTGTTTCTCCTCAATAATCTGCCCCGTCTTCCTGTCACGGGTAAACTCCAGCAGGTTCTCGCTGTTTTCCGCCTTGACAAGCATACCGTCCTTGTCATACGTGTAGAGGGATACCTCACCGTCGTATTGTTCTTCCTTCAGGATGTTGTCCAGCCCGTCATACAGGTATTCCGTCCATTTATCCCCGGGACGGTTTACCCGTGTGACACGTCCGGCACCGTCGCGCTCATACTTGCGTCGCAGCCCGTCGAAACCGATTTCCGTAACGACTTGTCCCAGCCCGTCCAGCTCGAAGAAATAGTTGTCGCCCGCCTCGTTGCCGATGCGCCGGAGCTGCAACTCGCTGTTGTAGCCGAATGTAATCCGGTGGCGCTCCTGCTCACGGCTTTTCAATACCCCCAATGCCCCATAGGTGAACTTCACCTCGCGGATGTTGTCCGCAGCATGTACCATGTTCCCCATGGCGTCGTACTCGAACCGGTGCACGTTGCCGTCCGGTTCCTCCAGCCGTATCAGGTTGTCCGCCCGGTCATAGGCATATCGGGTGGCATTGCCTTTGACATCCACCGCCAGTACGAGCCTGCCCTTGCCGTCGTATTCCCACCTGCGGAACAGGCCGTTGGGGAACCGCAGCAGTTCGAGGTCGTAGCGGTCGTTGAAGGTGAGGGTATAGACGCGTCCCTGTCCGTCGGTAATGGTATGCAATACGCCTCCCTCGTAAGTGTATTTCACAGTCTCCCCGCTGAGCGTGGTGCGGCTGACGACACGGTCCATCCCGTCGTAATCCCAGGAGAGCTGTTTCCCTCCCGGCGTGCAGAGCAGGACCAGGTTACGGTTTCCATCGTAGCTCAGGAACGTATCCTCACCGTTCTCGTCCGTTATCCGGACAGGTTGGCCGGACTCGTTGTAGGAAGTCTTGCGGGTATAACCTTCGGGGTTGACCGTGACCTCCAGTTCCTGATATCCGTTGTACTGCTGGCGCGTGATTCCCCCATTGGCATCCACTATCTTGTAGATGAGCTTGTCCTCCCCGTAATGGTATTCGGTTTCGGCACCTTCCCCGTTACGGATATGGGTGCAGCCTTTGCCGTAACGGATGAAGTACTCCATGACGCCGCCGTCCCCCCATGTATGCACACAACGGGCGTTCTCACCTTTGCCTTCGTATTCCCAATGGAAGGCCATGCCTCCCTGATTGGTCAGCTGTACCAGCAGATGCCCGTCGGTATAGACAAAATGCTTGCTGACATCCAGCGCGTCGGTGGTCTCCACCATGTCGCCCCGGTCGTCATAACGATAGCGGACAAGCCTGGTCTCCTCACCGTCCTGTCTCATGGACACACAGCATACCCGTCCCAATTCGTCGGTTTCCACCTTCAAGCGTTCCCCCCGAGAAGATACGATTCCCGCCAGTTTTCCAGCCGAAGCGTATTCGAAACGGATGCGGAACCCGTCTTTGGTGGATATGTCCGACACCATACGGTAGCCGAAGCGGTTCTCCGGTCCGTCGAACCGGTATTGCCGTCCCCGGATGTCGGTCAGCAGATAACCCTGCCCGTCAAGCATCCAGTGCAATTGTTCCTTGCGGTCAAAATAGGAGTCTCCCGGTTCCAGCACGGGCAGGAAGGACTCCCGTCCGTCGGCATGGCGGAAGAGGAAAGCCCCTTCTTCCAGCCGCCGGATGCCCAGGTTGTAACTGTGGTGCCAGTTGTAGCCCAACGGGCCGTCCACGGCAGCGTCGCTGTAATAGGTGCGTTCCCAAACGATGGGGATGGGGCCGGGCAGCTCGAAATCCACGTTGGTGTGGTACACCCTGCCTGTTGCCGCATCGACCGGCTCGCCGAATGTCTTGCATTTGATGGGCTGGAGAATGTCCGCCAGCCGGTTCTTTCCTTTCTTTCTCAGTCTGTCAATCAGGTCCTGGAACTTGTCGCCCAGTTTCTTCCACATTTTTCCCAGCCCCTTGAGCCCGAACTTCATTGCCAGCGCGAACATGTCGATGGTGGGCGGCCCGCCCACGAGCACCGGCTTGCCTACGGAGGTGATGGTGGAGAGCATGGAAGTGGGTGCCAGTAACGCCTTGCTCACCTTCTTGGGCTTCCCCTTGCGGGGAATGGTCGGGATGCCGACCAGGTTGCAGGAGAGCGCCGGATGTGTCAGCGTGGAGCAGGGGGCACCGTCCGCCAGCACGGTCGCGCTGCCCATCCACATCTCCGACTCGGACATGCCGCTGACCAGCGGTGCCGGGTGCAGGACGAATGCAGGCAGGTGCACGATGCCTATGCCCGCCTGCGCAATCCACTGGTTATGCACCTTCACCGTAGGTGCCATCCCCTTGAGAATGTTGCACGCCACTCCCGCCACCCCTTCGGTAACGGGCGGCATGGCGGCGGCAATGCCTGCCATGATGTCCGCCATGAGGTCATATACTTTCCCCACATGCGGCACGGGCATGACGGGTGACGGCGGTGTGACCGTAGGGTGCATATCTATCCCTATGGCAAGGTCGCCGAACTTGGCTACGGGCATGCCCGGCATGGATGGGAGCAGTCCGCCCAGTCCTGCCTGGAGCTTGTCCAGGGCAGCCTTTGAGTCGGCGAAAAGGTCGGAGAATCCCCGTCTGGTGCTGTTGTTGTCAACGGCATCAGCTATATTTTTCAACACATCTGACATAGTGAGAACGGTTTAGAAGAGTAAAGAAAGGAAACAGCCGGAGGGGTTAACCGGAGTCCTCCGGCTGTCTCAGAAAAGGGATTGCTTATGCATCCTGTGCATAATCGCTGTTCCAGTCATTCTCGTCATCCCCCTTGGTACCTTCCAGCTTGATGACAAAACTCTTTGCCGGGAAGTAAGGAGTCAGGTGAATGTCGAGGAAAATGCGGTCTTTCTGCTTCGGGTCACGCTCGAAGCGGAGGATCTTGAATTTTTCAATCAGGCGTCCGGGACCCTGGATGCTGTCCAGGAACTTGCTGATTTGTCCGCGCAAATCCCTCTCCGCCTTGCTGTTCCAGTTCTCGAAGGCGCGCCGGTTGAGGAAGTCCATCAATACCTTGGTCACCCAGTCGAACACACGTACCACCGAATAGGTCTGCAAGCCCAGGTTGTCGCCGTTGAATAACGTCTTGGCGGAGAACGCCATCACCTTGCCGTATTCCTTCACCATGGGAATCAGGCCAATCTTCTCCAGTTCGGAGATCTCGCTCTTCTTCAGGTTGAAAGCCACTCCGTCCACCTCGCTCATGGAACCGTATTTCTTGCCGGCGGTGACCTGTGCCATCACCGTCTTGTACACGCTGCCCGCCAGTGCCGCGGAAGGCGGAATCAGCAAGTCCTCCGTCTCGCCCAGTTCGGCATAACGTCCACGTCCGACCAGGTAGTTGCAGGCCATACATACGTTGGACTTGTACACATCGCCTCCCGACAGGTTGGAGTCGAAGAACATTTCGATGACATCGTCCGGCTTTTCAAGGTCGGCGAAGTCGGTATAAATCATCACCTTGTTGTCATGCGCTATCTTCGCCCATTTCTCAATCACCTTGTTGGAACCCAGGTAGCCGGGGATGACCAGCAAGGAATAGTTGGTACGCAGGTCCAGACGGTCGTAGTTGGCACGCAGCTCGTCCGCAATGGCGTCGATGAAGAAAGAGTTGTCCAGGTCGGTGAGCTGCTCCATGGAAGCATTGACAATGGAAATGTTCTTAATCTTGTCGGAATCCGTATTCTTGTAGAAAAGCATGACCGTACGGTATGACTTCTCCAATTGTTTCACCTCTTCCACCGCTTTCAGCTGGTTCTGGGAAAGCAGGTCGGAGACGGCCGCCGATTTCTTCTGACACAGTTCGATCATTTCGCTGATGGACTTGTTGCCTTGCAGCATGTCCACCCACATTTCGAGCCGTTTCTCCAGTTCTTTGCGTTCAGATGCCCGTTCGGGGTCTGTAAGGAAAATGTTACGGCGCGCCTTGCGCTCCGGGTTCAGGTTCTGTATGCCGTCCACAGAGGACTCCAGGACATTGAAACCACCAAACTTAGCCAGGACCTGTAGCTCCGCGTTCAGGTTTCTGGACTGTGCCGCAGCCTGCTGTTGTTGTACGGCTGCCTCCCTGTGTGTGTTCTGTTCACTCATAGCTGTTGTCATTCATTTGCAGGGTTAGACTTCTCATTTTTCTTTAAATCGTCCAGCATGGCAGAAAGCGAATTGACGAATGCCTCGCGTGTCGCCGGATTCTCCAATACCCGTTGCAGCACCTTGTTGGAGCGCAACGACTTCTCCATCCTGTCGGCGAACTGCTTTTCCGTATTCAGTCCTGACAGGAAATGACTTTGCTCCGTCATTTTCTTGACAGAAAAGTCCCCCACATTGTGAAAACGGAAGTTTTCCTCCACGGGAGCACCTTCCGCATCGGTGAACTCAATATCTATCTCCGGTAAGAAATGCGCGAAGACCTGGTCGATATTGGTCAGCCCCGTGATCACTTCGGGAGCCACCGGTTCGTCTTTAGTCAACTGCTCCACCAATAATGTCCGGTTTTGTGGAATTTCCGCAATGCCTTCGGAGGCGTCAATCTTCACTTCGTTTCCGCCGATTCCGTAATTTCCAAGATCCATAAATTCGATATTTAAGTTTAAATTATATGTTGATTAAATTCTCTTTCAGTTGAAAATGCCCCCTTTTCTTCTGGCTTCCGCCTGCCGCATGGAGGGGTTCTCCACCAGTTCCTTCCAGTCCTCGCCCAGCCATTCGTGAAGCTGGTGTTCCAGCACCTCGATGTCAATCGGCGCACGCACCTGCCTGCCCGTATGGAGCGCCAGGTGTGCCGCGTAGGTGAAGGTGGAACTCCGTCTAATGTCTTCGGAAAGATAGCTTCCTCCCGCCAATGCCAGCAGGAAATATTCGAACGCTTGTTCCAGCTTCCCCTCCTCGTACCGCAGGAAGCCGCACATCCGGTAGCCCTCCATGACATAATAGGGGTCCTTCCGTTCGACAGCTTTCCCGGCTATCTCCTCGTATAAAGCCACCGCCTCTTCGCGTTTCTTTTCTGCCGTCAGGATCGCCGCCTTCATGGAAACAGCCATCTTCCAGTAGCTGTATCCCGCCGCCTCGCCATCCTTCATCGCCTTTTCCGCCTCGCGGATGGTCTTGTCGCTGTATTTCATGCTGCTTTTGTATTCGCGGATAGCATAGCAGGCTTCGGAAGCGATGAAGAGAGCGGATATCCGAATATTCGCATCCTTCAGTTCCCCGGCGATATCCAGGAGCTTCCTGATTTCCTTTTCCAGCGGTTTCAAATCCTGTTTCCGCGTGCAGTCCATGACCGCCGTCACCTGCTGTTTGAACCGGTTCTCCGGCGCGATCAGGTCATTGCCGGTATCCGCCCGTGCCATCCGGTTATGCAATGCCGCCGTCATGTCAAAGCGGGGGCGTATGTGGACCACTTCCGGCGACTCGTCCAAAGCGACACTCCTGTTCTTTTTCAAATCAATGGTTGTCAGACGGATGCCCTGCGGGACACCCTCTTTCAGTACCTGTCCGAACCATTCCGTCCGGGGAAACTCCCCGGATTGTTCCGGAGGAAAATAGATGCAGAAGAAGGCATTTTCCAAACGGGATATGCACTCCTTGAAGCGCAACATCTCCTTCCACAGGTTTGCCGCCGTAGGCTCGGCCGATGTGTCGGGGCGGTACTCTGTCTTGAGCAGCCCGTCGTGCCGCAACGCCTTGAGCATGTCATCCTTCTCTTCCGCCTGCTCCTCAAACCATCCGGCATACTCCTGCCAGAGCTGTGCGGCATATTCGTCGTCATCGCCTCTGTAGGGCGTGTCGAAACGGAAAAATATGTCATCGAACTGTCCTACAGGGGAACGCTCTATCTCCAGGAACTTGTCCACCAGGTCCACATCGTTCCTTCCGACAATCCATATCGCCAGTTTCCAGTCTTTCTTTCCGGCTATGTCCGCCCAGTAATCGACCGCCTTGTAGTATTCCTGTATTACAGATGCTGATGCTCCCATATCCAATCCGTTTATGAATTAATTTTCACAATGCCTCCCGTTACGGTCATGTTTGCCGTTCCCTCCACGGTGAGGTTCGTGCCTTTCATGGTTCCGGTCTGTGTATTCAAGTCATATTCCTTGGCCGCCTCCAGTTTGATATTGGTGGCGCTGCCGTTGATGATGTTTTTTTCGCTGCTGAATACCATACTTTCATTGCCCGAGACCAATGTAATGTTTTTCTTTCCTTCGATGGAAATCGTTTCCGCCTGCATACCGATGGACTTTTCGTCCATTACGATAACGGACTTGTCCTCGTTGGTGATGACTACGCTCTTTTTCGCCATAATCGTAATGGCGTCCTTCCCGTCCAGCAGGATCAGTTGTTTTCCCGTCTGGTCGGTGATGACAATGCTTCCCGTCTCATCATCGAAAACGATGGCGCTTCCGCTGCGCGTGATAATGCTTTTGGTCTTGTTGTTCTTGTCCCCTCCCTTTCCTGAAGCGGAATGGAACATGGCTCCGGTCACATAGGGGCGGTCCGGATTGCCGTGTTCGTACCCCACCATGACCTGGTCACCGACTTCGGGAACAAACACCCATCCGCGGTTTTTGGATACGGCGTCGCTTACTCCCGCATTGGGGCTCTGCACCCTGATCCAGTTGGTTGTTTTCCCGTTTTTCTGCCAGTCGAAACTCACTTTCACCCGTCCCTGTTCCTTTTCGTCGTCATTTTTCTTCACCGTCGCAAGCTCGGGCAATGCCAGCGGGAGTTTTGCGTCGGGAACAGGGATGTTTACCGTTCCGTCAGGAATCCCGGCAAACGTGTTGGCATAATGCCCGTCACGGCGCACCTCGTGCGTGATTTCGGTGATGCGGAATTTTCCCAAGGGCGGCAGGTTCATGTCACCGGGGAAAGAGACCTCAATGACTTCGCCTATCCGGATCCGGCATGTCTTTCCTATGCCCCTTATGTTCAACAAATTGGCGCCGGACTCATTTTTGAGGACCTTCATCTGCCCGTCCAGCCCCGCCTTGTCGGCGATGTGCGGATTGGCGGCGGCAGTCGTCTTTGCCCCATACGCCTTTTCGGAACAGTCATGCGCAATGGACTGGAGGTCATTCATGCCATCGGGTTTGGCGGGCGTGTCTGCATTATGTTGTTTGTTCTCCTGCGCTACATAATCGTATCTTGCAGATTTGCCCGGCACCAGATTTGCCACCAGACGTACCTCCTCCAGGTCCACATCGTACATGATCTTTTCCGTGTTGTCCTTGTCGGGTTTGCCGAAATAGACTTTTTTCCCGTCGTAATAGAACCACTCGCCGTATTGGGCGGAGAGCCGGTTCATAAAGTCGAAGACGCTCTCGTTGTACTGCGCCATGTAAGGGATTTTGGCGGAGTATTTGGGATTGGAAGCCAGCGGGACCTTCCCGTATTCCTGTGTCGCCTCCTTTATGATGGCGGAGAGGGTCTGGTCCATCCACGAGTCGAGCGTCCCGTTGTTCTCATACAATATCGTGGGGCTTGCTCCGTGAATGGCCACTCCGCCCGCCTCACCCATGCTTCCGACCATTTCCACCTGTGTGACAACCCCTTCGAAGTCATAACTTTCGCCCGTCTGCTTGTGGGCGAACGAGATGCTGACAGTCTCCCCGACGTAATTGATGAATTTTTCAGGTGTCTGCTTGAACGTATTGCCGGGCGAGAGGTAATTCACAATTACAGTAAAGGCGTGATGCCGGTTAAACCGCTGATGAAGCCGCAGTGAAACGAACTTCTGTTCCTCTCCTTTCACTGTCACCTTGGTAGTTACCAAATTCAGAAAACTTGCTCCCATACTATCTTTTGCTATGAAAATTAATTAATCAATCCGACCAGTCGGTATGTTTTTTGGTGCCGAAATAACCGGAATTGGTATATTCCGGCACCTTAAAAACTTTGATTAGAAAACAACCGTTAGTTGTTTTCCGGCCAATCCTGTACAAATGTAGCCTCGTCCATCTTCACAGTCTGTGCGGAAATGGCGAACTTGATTGTCATCGGATAGGGGTTGGCCACATTCAGTGCCTCCTCGTATTCCACCACGTAACCGTTCTCAAATACCAGTTCCTTCATCTTGGCATCCTCATCCGCTTTCTTGAAGACGATACTTCCGTTTACGGGCTGATACTGTTTGAACATCTTGTCCAACACAATGGTATCGGGAGTAGATTCAACCTCCACATAGATTTTACCACCATAGATGTCAGATGCCGGACGGCCTTTGGGGTCTACATCACGATTGAACTTGACATCCCATCTCAATACATCAAACTCTCTTGAGTCTGAAAACTTAAATGACGCTTTAAATGCCATATTCTCAAAGTTTTAAAGTTTGTAAAAAAGTTGATTACGGAATTTCCGGCTACCGGCGGTTCGGCGCCTCCCCGCCTTTGGCTTTCAATTTCCGGGGGCTAATATATGGAGCTTTCTGAAAATTACAAAAGTTTTTCGGGAAATTTTTTGCGATATTTTTTGGTTTTTTCAAAAATTATGTTCGTTAACATAAAAAAATCTGCCCTGAAAAGTGGCGGGCTTATTTTTTTGCCTTATATTTGCAATGTTCTCCTGCGCAATTTTTAAATCTTATTGATTATGGATACAGGAGTTGGTTTCATTAATCTTGATGATTCTGTAAAAATTGCGCTTAACATAGCACTTGCAGTGGCTCGTGAAAATGCGAACGAGTGTTACACTCCCTCGCATTTGTTGAAGGCTCTACTTCATAAAGATGTAGGGCTAAGGGATTTTATAATAAGTATAGGTAAGGATTTGGGGTATCTGGAGGAATGGGCGGATGTCCATATCGAACAATGTCCGAAATCCACCCGGTTCGCCGAAATCAAGCCGTCGGAGAAGATCGATGCCGTTTTCCGTGCCGCCGATGATGCGCGGATACAGATGGGGCTGTTTGACATCAATCCCATCTGCGTGTTGCTGGCACTGACGAAACCGGGCATCGCCTTTTCCAGTGACCAGCTCAGGTCTTTCCCTATCCTGGAGAAAGATATCCATTCCATATATACAGGCAACGAACCGGCGGGAGTTTCCGGCAACGTGCCGGAAAGTTTCATTCAAAGTTCCGTTTCCTCTTCCACTTCCTTTCTCGCCAAGTATTGCGTGGACCTTACCGCCACCGCGGCAGACAGGCTTTACCCGACCATCAACCGTGACCGGGAGAACCGCATGGTCATGGAGGTGCTGGGCAGCCGCAGCAAATCGAACGTGCTGATTGTCGGTGATGCCGGGGTGGGGAAAACAGCCCTTGTGTACGGGCTTGCATGGAACATAGTCAACCATAAGGTGCCTTCGTTCCTGGAGGGAGCCCGTGTGTTTGAGCTTGACAATGCCTCGCTCATAGCAGGCGCCACCTACAAGGGGGAGATAGAGGACCGTTTGAAAAATATCGTGAAAGAGTTGCGCGGCATTGACAACGCCATCCTGTTCATTGACGAGATTCATATCCTGCTGGACAGCCGGCAGGGCAATTCCGGCGCCGGCAATGTGCTGAAGCCCGAATTGTCGCACGGCGACCTGACCGTTATCGGCGCCACCACCATTGACGAATACCGTAAGATTATAGAGCCTGACCATGCGTTCAACCGCCGTTTTGAGGTGGTGCAGGTCAATGAGCCTGACTTGAAGTCCGCCATACAGATGCTGCATTCCGTCCGGCAATCATACGTGGAGTACCACCGGGTGGGAATCAGCGACGATGCCGTGGCGGAATGCGTGCGCCTTGCCAAGCGGTATGTGAAAGACCGCCGTTTGCCCGACTCCGCCATCGGCTTGCTGGACATGACACTTTCGGCCATCAAGATGGTCAATGAAACAGGAAAGAAGGATACGGAAGCCTTGCTTGCCCGACTGGACGAGATAGAAAAGGAGGAAAAAGCACCTCAAGAAAAGGTGGAAGAGCTGAAAACGCTGCTTTTCCTGATGCACAACAAATTAAGCCCCATCCTTCTGGGCGTGGTTTCCGATGAGGCGGATATCCATGAATTGCAGGAGTATGAAGAGCTGGCGGCTTACCTGCGGAGCGCACTGGCTGCCATCCTGTCATTTGCGGAAAAGAGCATAGAGGAGGTAGGAATTTATGAGGTTGCCGCCGTTGTCGCCAGCAAGACGGGCATTCCTATCGGCAAGATACAGTCGCAGGAGAAGGAACGCCTGCTCAACATGGAAGACTACCTGCGCCGTCGGGTTGTCGGTCAAGACCAGGCGCTGAAAACGCTGACCGATGCCATTCTTGAATCCCGCAGCGGTATGAACAAGCCGGGCCAGCCCATCGGTTCCTTCTTCCTGCTGGGGCCTACCGGTACCGGCAAGACCGAACTTGCCAAGGCACTGGCAGAGGCGCTGTTCAACGATGAAAAGTCCATGATCCGTTTTGATATGTCCGAATTCAAGGAGGAGCACTCCGCCGCCTTGCTTTACGGGGCGCCTCCGGGATACGTGGGCTATGAGGAGGGCGGTATGCTGGTGAATAAAATCCGCCAGCAACCCTACGCGGTGGTCCTCTTTGATGAGATAGAGAAAGCGCATCCGTCCGTCTATGATATTTTCCTGCAAATCATGGATGAAGGGAAACTGCATGACCGTCTGGGCAAGGAAGGGGACTTCTCCAACTCCATCGTGCTATTCACTTCCAATGTGGGCAGCGAATGGCTGACGAAGCAGTTAGAATCGGGCAATGTGCCGGCTACCACCCAGATCATGGAGGTGATAGGGCAGTATTTCCGTCCGGAGTTCCTGGCGCGTCTGTCGGAAATCGTCCCGTTCTCTCCTATCCGTGAAGACATCCTGTTGAAGATATTCGATATACAGTTCAACAGTGTCAGGAAACTGCTGGACAAGCAAGGTATCGGTATCACCATCAGTGACGATGCCCGTAAAATGCTAGCCCACAAAGGATTCACTCCCAAATACGGCGCCCGCCAGGTTGCCGGGGTTATCCGCAACTACCTGCGCAGACCGATTTCGCGGCTTATCATCAATGAAGAGCTGTGCAAAGGAAAAAATCTGGAGGTGGGTCTGGACGAACAGAATGAATTAACCTGGAATATTCACCAATAATCAAGTACAGTATGTTTGGATATACAGTATTCTTAAAGATCGGCAATCTTGCCGCTTCCTCACTGGTCGATATGTATAAGGACAGTTACCAGCTTATCGGCTGTGAGTTCGGGTTCGCCCAGGGGATAGACATCAAAGGACAGGCCCAGACCGAAGTGAAAGGCGGTACGTTCTATGTGACTTACCCCCATCTTCCCAACCGTGACATGATCCAGTGGATGCTGGATGCCCGCAAGTATCAGAACGGAGCCATCGTGGTCCATGACAACCAGGGTTCCACGCTCGAAAAGATACTCTTTGAGAAAGCGACCTGTGTGGATATGGAAATCAGCTATATCCGGCAGGGGAAGAGCTATATCGCAACCAAGCTGACCGTGCAGGCTCAGAAGCTGACGTTCGGGTCGGAGGAATTTGAAAATCAGTGGGTATTTTAAAAACAACAATGTTATGGGACTCTTTAGTTTTCCGCAAGTGGACAGCAATGTGAATGTCATATTCAGTGTTGACGGTGACGAGTATGCAGTGGAACAGTTCAAAATCGGTTTTCACCAGCCTGTCGATGGCATAAAGAACCAGCCGGAAGGGGAAGTGCGTGGCGGACGCATCATGATAACCCTTTCGCAAACAGTGAAGAACAACATCTACGGATGGGCTGTGAAACCGTGGATGAAAAAGAACGGGGCGGTGCTGTTCAAGACCGGTACGTCCGGGGTGATATTTGAGGTGGCGTTTACGAATGCGTATTGTGTCAATTTGAAACGGGTTATTGAATCTTTGGGGCAAGGCTTGTCAACTACCTTGATTTTGTCTCCTGAAAGTGTAAGCGTGAATGGTATTGAATTTGATAATCGGTGGGTGAAATAAGAAATTATGCGATATAAAACAAATCAAGTAATATCATTTGAAGAGTATCTTTTTTTGCAAAACATGGGACTTCCTTATACCGGTTTTGTCAAAGGCATGGGATATACTTTTCCTAACTATCTACCTGTACAGATGCCTCACATAGAAAATAATAGAGTACAGTGGAATACTTGGGTAAATTATCCTGTTAGGCAACAAGTTTGGGATACATCTCCTCAAGCTGTGTTTAGGAGCATGGATTATTCTCCTGAGGATATAATAAACAAGATAAAGAAAGATAATGGTGATGGAACTATAACTTTTCAAATAGGCATGGATAAGATTACAGTTCCATCAGACCCAAGTAAATACAAGGTTGGTGTTGAAATAAATAAATCATCTGATTTTTATAGTGTAAGCATAGGTATCCATAACAATGAAAATAACCAATCTTATTTTAAGACAATAACGTATCGTGAAGAAATAGTTGATAATGTAAGTGAGCCATCTCATGGTGCGTTAGATAATACGTTGGAGACTTTAAAAAATATTGGGAATTATAATACAGGTATTGGGGTTGCCATAGGATCGCTTGAAACAGGTTTAAATCCTATAGCGAAGAAAATTCACCCCTTTAGACCTATCTATTATTCTGATGGCCACATATTTAAACCTGCTTTACCAGGATATAATTGGGGACCTATTTCCGGTCAATTTGTTGAGAAAAGTTTTGAAAAGCTAAATAGATGGGGAAGATATTCTGGAGGATTGGGAATTATATTAACAGCTACAAATTTTTTTGATGATGATTCGTCATGGGAAAAAGTTGCTGTAGATGAAATCTTTAATATTATAGGATTCTTCTCATTACCGGGTTTCATAATCTCAACAACTTATACAGCTGTTGATGTTTTTTACCCTAATGGATGGAAAGGTTTATTTGATGACATTTCAAAACATTTATATGAAATGTACATGAACCAAGTAAATGAAGATGGGGTAATGATGGCTCCATGGATATTCGGAAAATAAAAAATGAGAAATATGATTTGGTACAAATATTGGTATTATACGATTTTTTTTATTTATGATTCAATATGTAAAAATCAAGCATCAAACAAAAGTTTTGCTGTTGAATTATTTAGTGTAATTATATATATAATTATTGCAATAATCAATAGTGTCTTATATTCTATATTTGGTTGTAGTTTGATGAGAAATTTATGTCACATCTATTCTCATTTAATATTGTTTTCAGCTATTTATTTCTTTAATGGATTTCTTTTTTGGTCAGAAAAAAAAGCTAGATTGGAAAGAGGTATTTATAGAGAGATAAGCAGGCAGAAGAAAAATTTATTATTCGTAATACTAACGATAGTTGTATTTGCGATATATTTTTACATTTTATTTAATCATAGAGAATATTTCTTATTAATATATTAGATGAAACAATATAAAACCATAATAATTTATGCCGTTTCTGGTATTGAACAAAAACAGGCATTGGAAAGTGAATTGGAAAAATACGGACTGGAGCGATTGGGAGAGCAAGACATCTTCGCACTTCCCTTAGACGAATACCGCACGAAGGTACAAGCATTCAAAGCCTACCTGCGAGCCTATTCGCGCAAGCATCTGGACAGTCAGGACACAGTATTGTTCGTGGAATCACGCATGAATCCGGAACGGACCCTGACTGCCATGCTGCAAACCAATCTGATGAGTGAGGACGAATAAAAGATTACGGATATTATGAGTGCACAATCGTATATCAAATTTTGGACCGCCGAGCCCTCGGAACATGATGAGGTGCAGGCTTACGACCTGTTGAGTTATGAATATGACTTCCGGAAGCCGATGACCCCATGCGGGCAAGCGGCCGGAAAGACCATCGGGGGACAGATGCAGGTAAGCATAGCCGGATTTCCCTCGAAGGAGTTGCTGGAATGGATGTTCAATTCACGCATCCTGAAAAGCGGGGAAGTGATGAACACCTCGGGAAAGCTGGGGACACCGAAGGAAACGATCAGGTTCAAGGGAGCCCAATGTCTGGATTTCCATGTGCATTCGACCGTAAAAGAGAGTTGTACCTCGCTGCTTATCCATTTCAGGGAAATGGAAGCCGGCGATTCGTGTCACCTAAATTTGAAATGAGATTATGAACTGGTTTGCTGCCTTGTTTAAACGGAAAGAGCCCGGAACGGTGAATGACCGTTATGCGATGAAGCTGTCCGTATGTCACGAGACATACACGGTAGAAGAATTTGACCTGCAATTCAAACGGAATACCGACCGTGACGGATTGCCGGAAGGTGAGGCATACGGCGGTTTCGTTACCTGTACCCTTGCGGGTATGCCGGGTGACGGCCTGCTGCGATGGGGCGCCTACAGCCAACCATGCGAGGACGGTGACCTGCGGGTTTACCGGAAAGACAAGCCGGACCAGGAAGCCGTATTCGTCCTGCGTTTCGTGGAAGGGAACTGCATCCGTTTGCAGCGTAAGGTTGACCGTATGAACCAAAAAAGCAGCATTACCCTCCTGTTTGCCGCAAGGATATTGCAATTCAGTGACGACGAATTTGAGAATAACGAATGGCGCTGACAAGTATGGAAACGAAATTTTGCAAACTGCCTCTGGATTTTGGAGCCTTGCTCAGCGAGGATGTGGAAAACAGCCGCCTTGCGTCCTGTACGGAGATAGAGTCCATCGACCAGTTCATCGAGATGCTGATTGACACGGCTCCCGGGGAGCACGCCTTTGACAAGGAGTTCGGCTGTGAGATTTTTTATCTTGATTTTGAGAGTATCATTTCGCATACCCGTTGGGAAGGGCAGTTTTCCGACTATATCACCCAAGCCATCACCCGGTACGAGAAGCGTCTTACGAATGTGAACGTCCGGGTCATTATCGACGATACCACCCGGCAGGACAATGTGTTCGAGGCTTCGACCATAAAAAAACGCGTGCAGGTATATGTCTATGGCAATCTGGTGCATACCGGAGAGAAGCGTTGTTTTTACTATGTGATTTATTTAGGACCCATTTCAACCCGATGACAAGCGTATGAGTATGGAGAAATATAACAAGGAGCAGATCAGGAACCGTATGCTGAAATACGCGGCGGCATTCTGGGGAATCAAGAAAGCGGAAAATTTTGACCCTGTCGTCAAACTGATGCTGGAGGCGCTGTCCAACGAACTGTATATGCTGGGGGAAGACTTCACGGCCATCGAGACGCGGCTGCTGGAAAAAACCGCCCGCATTCTGACACCGGACATACTGACCTCGGCACTTCCCGCACATGGTGTCGTGCATGCCTCTCCCATCGAGCCCGGCTACCTGATTACGAAAGAGTCGGGCATGTATTATGAGAATGACCTGCTGACCCAGAAGCTGTCCGCCAGAAGCATTTCCTTTTATCCGGCCTGTGACACCTTGCTGTACAAAGCCGATGTGAAATACATGGTGTGTGACGACATTCTCTATCAGGTGGACCATACCCTGTCGAAAACCATGATTGCCCGTACGGAAACAAGGACGCCCGCCCGCACGGTGTGGCTCGGCCTGGCGGTGGACGACTCGCTGACGGACCTGGAAAACATTTCTTTCTATCTTGACTTCCCCAACCTTACCGAAAGCTATGAATACCTGTTCCTGCTTCCGTGCACGGAATGGTCCGCCGGTGGAACCCCCATCCGGATGGAGCCTGGCATCTATGAGAAAAGCCGGTTGCCGGAGGAATACACCCGTGCCTTCTTCCGGAGCTATGATGTGATGTCCGTCATAGACAAGGAGGTGATGGAACTCTACAACAAGCATTTCCTGCGGGTTTCGCAACCGGTTCCCCTCAATGAGGTTGACAAGGAGCCCCTGCCGAAAGCCTTGTCTTCCTGTTTCGGGGAGCGTGTGCGGGAAAAGATGCAAGAGAAGCTGGTGTGGGTGAAAATCGTATTCCCCGCCCATTTCACTCCGGAAATCCTGGAGGAGCTTCATGCGGGCATCAACATCGTGCCTGTGGAAAACAAGCTGCTGCACGAACAGACCACCTCCCTCGAAGACACGTTCAGGGTGATTCCCCTGCGTACCGGCAATTACGAGTCCCTGCTGTCCGTGCACAGCGTGAAGGACTCGGACGGAAAGAGCTATCATGAACTCCAGTATCCGGTACCCGGCTCCACGGAGAGTTACGGCACCTATTCCATCCGCAAGGGAGGCTGCGAGCGTTTTGACTCCCGCTCCGCCAAGGAACTGCTCGGCTATCTGCTGGACCTGCTGGATGACGAGACCCACGCCTTCCATGCCGTTTCGAGTGTCAAGCTGCAAGCGCTCGCCGGCCAGATGGAGCAACTGACGGCGCAGCTGAAACAGACGACCGACAACATGAACGAATACAGGGAGACCCCCTATTACCTGATGATCGACCAGATGTCCGGCAAAGGACAGGTCACCGTGAAATACTGGACCACCCACTGCGAGACAGGCAACCAAATACAGGCCGGCGTGGAGCTGTCGCCATACGCCACCACCTATCTGGACCCGAAGACACTCGCGCTTGTCAGTACCACCTACGGCGGGAAGCAAGCCCCCAAGAACCGGGAACTGATCGATATCTACAAATACGGGATCATTTCACACGGGCGTGTGCTGACGCAAAACGACATAGCCAGCTTCTGCAAGAAAGAGCTTGGCGAGCTTCTGTTGCGGACAGAAATACGCAACGGGGTGGAAATCAGCCCGGTGCCCACCGAGGGGCTGATACGCACCAAAGAAGTGCATCTGGTCCTGGGAACGAAGCTGGACGGGCCGTCGCAGGAAAAACAGATGAAGGACAGCCTGCACACCAGACTGTCCGCCTGCTCGCCGGACACATTCAATTACCGCATATTCATCGAATACAATAACGCATAAACATAGAACTTATGGACCCTGTCACCCAACATCTGATTTCATCGTACCTGCTGATGCCCGTGCTGACTGTGATTTTCGGGATTGCAGCCTATTTTATCGCACGGAAGAACAAACTGCTCAACAATAAGAAACTGATTGTCTATCTGCTGCTGTGCGGCATTGTACTTGCCCTGCCCGGCCTGTCGGGATTCATGGACTACAACTTCATGCCCTACATCTATGTCCTGCTTGCCATCCTGTACTGGACCGCCGGGTATTACAACCGGTTTCTGTTGCGGAAAGTGTTCGCCTCGGGCAAGGAGACACCCTCTTTCGGTATCCGGTGCCTGCTGACGGTTACGGTCGTGCTGCTGGGCGCGGGACTCTTCTCCGTAGTGTTCAACCTCTGCAACGAACTCCAGTACGGCATCTGGGCCTCCACCTGCCTGCTGCCTTTCGCCTTCCCGCTCCTGTACACCCAGACGGTAAACAGCTATTTTGACATACCCCTTGAAATATACAAGGTCTGGAAGTATTCGGAAGAGTACGATTCGGACTCTTTGTACATCAACCGTGAGCGGAGCATCGTGGTGGATGTGGAAATTTTCCGCAAGGTGGACGATTCCGCCGCGGAGCGTATTACCGGCAAGGCGTCCGAAGATGTCATTTTCGGGCATTGGTTCCAGCGCATGATTGACGACTGCAACCTCAAATCGCCGTCTTCCCCGATTGTCTATCAGAATGACGGCGGCGCCTATTACGAATGGGTGTTCTATACCAAATCCTCCTTTTTCAAGAGAAGGTTCTATATAGACCCGGACGTCACGCTTGCCGAGAACCGGCTGAAAAGCCATGATGTGATCATAGCCAAGCGCGTGGCGAACGAAATAGTGAATTACAAGGAATATTAAAAAAAACAGACATGATGAATACAGGAAAACAGAAACCGGGAAAGAGATATCCGCTGGTAAACTGGGCGGACGGAATGCCGGTCAACAAGAAGCATTTTATCCAGCTGGAGGACCATTTCACGGACCGGCTGTGCGAATACCAGTCATTCCAGCTGAACCGTGCCAATTACGGGCTGCTCCCCTTCAGGAAAGGAGAAGCCGTTTCCGGTGATTTCAGCATCACGGAACTTGTCACGGGCACTCTGGAAGTCCGTTTGAAACGCTGCCTCGCCCTTACCGCCGGCGGTTACCTGATAGATTATGACGCGGGGGGAGACGACGAGCTGACCGCCAGTTTCCATATCGCCATTGACGAGACGGAGGATAAGGACCAGCGGTGGGATGTCATTCTGATGGCAGACCCTTTCGAGCGTCTGCCTTCGGGCGTCCCGGACGAAAAGGAGACCAGCCCCCGCCAGCCTGACGCGTTGCCTGACTACGCGTTGAGCGTCGTTCCGACGGGGCAGATTGACGGCAACAACCTGGGAAGGCACTTCCTGGTAATCGGCCGCCTGCGCAAAAACGGGAACCGCTGCGAGGTGGACGGGAACTTCATCCCTCCCTGTACCAGCATGTCCAGCCATCCGGACCTGAAAAACTACTATCTGAAATTCGGGCAGCTGGTCGATTCCATCGAGAAAGCCTCGTCGGATATTCTCGCCAAGGTGGAGAATGCGGAGAAGCAGACCCCGCTTGCCGTGAACATCGGCATGCTGTGCCGCCATGTCATGCTGTTCATATCCGACATCTATTTCTCCTACCGTAACGAAGGGCAGTACTATCCGCCCCTCCGTTTCCTGAACGTATTCTCCACGCTGGCACACCGCCTGTATGTCTGCCTGGGATTTATGAACAAGGAGGAGAAGGAGGACCTGCTGAAATATTTCAACGAGTGGAACGGCATCAATCCCGGCGCTTACGAGGGGCTGTTGAGGGAAAACAGCGGCCTGTTGTACAACCACCAGAACATCCGTCCGCTGATGATAACCGCGGAGCGTTTCCTGTACCAGTTCAATGACCTGTGGACCACGCTCAGCCGGCTGGAATACATCGGCAAGCACAAGGAAAACATCGTGGTTGCCGAACGCTCCAGACAACCGAAGGAGACGAACGAGTCACGCTGGAACATATTGGACTGATCATTCATACAAGAACAACCATGGCAGAAGAGACAGACAAAATCGTATGTTTTGAGGAGCGCCCCCATCTGTTCAACCAGCCGGATACCGACTTCAAGGCGGAAGTGGTGGCCAGCGGGCTGAAGGAGGGCGGGTATGACGCGGAACGCACCCTTATCTCCAGGCGGGGCGACATGCGTCGCGGTTTCTCGAAGGACATCCAGGAAATACGCTCGGAATACTCCCATTACGACCTGACGGATTATCTGTATCTCCACGTGAACAGGCGCAGCATTTACGACGCCCTTCCGGAAGGCATCTTCCATAAGAATCTCCATCAGTCGGGGAAAGTGTCGAAAGAACAGGTACTGGATGAAATCCGCATCCACCGCGAGGAGGAATTCTTCGCCCGGCGTTTTTTCAAGCCTTTTGAAATCTCGCTGGACCATCTGCTGGTCGCCTTCCAGAACAAGGAGCGCCGTATCGACGAGATGAACGTGCACGCCGACTTTGTGAGCATCTTCTCCGGACAGTGGCCGGTGCTCAAGCTGCTGCCGCTCCATCTGGCGGTCATGCTGGTCCATCTGCTGCCCTATCTGGAACAGATTACCGCCAGCCTTGCGAAGACGAGCGAGTGCATGAGCATCCTGACCGGGGTGCCTGTCCGCCTGAAGAGAGGCGACAAATGCGTGACAGAGGCGCCTCCCGGTCTTGTCCCCCGGTTAGGCCGGTGCCTTTTGGGCGACACGATGGTGGCGGGGAACCGTTTTGCCGACGGCACATACCGGCTGCTGCTGGAAATCGGCCCCCTGTCCGCCCGGAAAATGGAGACCTTTTTCCCGGGAGCCGCCAACAACCGGATATTGAACGCCCTCATGGAGCTGTTCCTGCCATCGGACAAGGAGATACAAGTCCGCTATATCATCCAACAGGAGGACGCCCGTTTCCGGCTGGGGACACCGGACGGACAGTGCGCGTACCTGGGAATCAGTACTTATTTATAAAGAAACAAAACATCATCCGACATGAAACCGAAAAATAACACCGAAGTAAGAAAGGCCTATCTGAGGTTCTCCGGCTACCTGACAAGCTGTATCGTGCTTGCGGTAACCATCTTTGCCTGTTTCCTCAAAACCTCCGGCACGGAGGTGAAACGGATTACGGAGCAGACGCTGGAATACGACCATGTCTATGTCAGGGAACTCGCCTTGGCAAACAGCGTGGATTCCGTGTACCAATACATGAAACTGATGAACACCTCGCCGAAAATCAATGACGTGCTTTTGCAAAGTGTGGTCAGCACACGCAAGATGAACCTGCTGAAGGATATCCAGGGCATGGATGCCAGGGATTGCAGGCTTTACAGCCGACTGCTGGGAAATATCAACATATTCCTCGGGGTGAAGGATTCCATCCGCCTGTTGAACATTCAGGAGGAGATGGTAAAAAAAGACCTGATGCAGTGCATCCAGGACAACTGGAAGACACGGCGCAGCCTGAGTGTGGGACCCAATAACAAACAATGAGAACGCTATGATGGACAATAATAGAAAAACACTGAACAAACGGGAAATCCTTATGGGACACGCATACGTATTCCTGTTTTTTTTCCTGACGACCGTGGCGTGCTGCCTTGCCATTTTCATGTGGAATTCGGACTTCAGGATGTTCGAGCAGAAGGAGTTTGTGAAAATCAAGATGAACCGTATCAAGGACTTCCAGCAGGAACAGGCCGAAAGCCAGATGCCCGTGGACTCCCTGTTCCGGAAGATAGAGGCTTTCCAGCCCGGCGTGTATGCCCAATACGAGGAGGATGACATCCACTACCTGATAAACAACCTGCGGAACACCTACGAAAGGAACAGCTGGGACAAACGGTACAAGCTGTTCATGCATATCGCCGATTTTTATGCCATGTGGCTGTCGGACAAGAAACAGCTGTGGAGCATCGAACAAAACATACGCCTGTTCAAAGCCAATCTGGAGGAGTGCGAGATCGGCTTGCGGAAGAAAGAGGAAGACCTGCGCTCGGGAACTAAAAACAAATGACGCCATGGGAAAAATTCGTACCAGAAAGATTCTGTTTGTAGTTGCAGCGATGCTGCTGTGTGTGCTTGTCGCCGTGCTGATCCGGCTGTTTTTTTCCAACCGTATCGTACGGATGACCCTGACGCCCATCGAGGTGGAAGTCGGGGAAGCCGTTCATTATGCTGACAGCACCCGCAACGCGAGCTCCTGGCTGTGGGAGTTCGGCAACGGGGATGTCTCGCATGAACGGAGCGGCCAGTACGTGTTCAAGGAACCAGGGCGTTACCAGGTCCGCCTTCAGGTGGACCATTCGCTGGAGAAGAAGCAAATCGTCAAGGTGAACAGACGGGCCAATAATTACGGAAGCGACCAGCTGGTCAAGATAGAGGCGCCGGCGACCGCCTTCCAGGGTGAGATCATTTCATTCAAGGGGTACGGGCCGTCGAGGGAATGGCGCTGGCAGTTCGGTGAATCGGGTATTGTGGACTCACGGGAGCAGAATCCGCTCTATGCCTACTCTGAGCCGGGCAGGTACGAGGTGCTGCTGACCACGGAAGAGACCCAATATCCGGTCCGGCACACCATTGAGGTTCTTCCGCAATATGCGGAGAACGACTCGACGGACGTGCTTGTCGTTATCGGCAACGACATCCGCGAGCATTTGCAGGCCATCGTGGACGGCAAGCCGTTCAATGTCCATTACAATTATATCCTCAAGAAGTACCTCTGTGGAAATCCGGACATTGCGGTGACGGTCAACAATAACAAAAAGAATGACTTCTACTCCTATTGCCAGGGATTGAAAATCATTGCCCGTCGGAAGACCCTCATCGACGAGGTGTTTGTGGATATGGGTGACAACCTGAACAATGAATGCGTGATGCAACTGATGGTGACGCAGCACGAACGTTTTTCCGAATCAAAAAAGTAATGTGAGGCATGAAAAAGAACTGTTTGTCAATCCTGTTGAAAAGAGGATGGATTTGCGGAAGCATTATCTGTCTGGCGGCCTGCGGACCGGTACACCGTTTTACACGCGTGAAGAATGTCCCCCGCGAATATGTACGGAACTATTCCGTCGAAGGCGTGAAAGTCCCCCGCAGCCTGTCGCTGTTCAAGCATGACCCGTGGATTGTCTTTGCCAACGAGCCGGGGACAACCTACCTGAGTCCGAGCGGGAAGAATGAAATGCGCCCCGTGAACTATATGGATGCGTTTCTGGTCATCAAGCGCAAAGGCGACTGGCTCCAGTTGATCCAGTATGACCCCGCCATCCTGAAAAACGGAAGGCTGAAAGAGTGGAAGCAGGCCCGGTATTGTGGATGGATCAACCGGGACAACCTGTTGCTGACCCGAAGCGGTGTGACCGACATAGCTACGGGCTTCAAGAACAAGCAGGTGGTGATGCCGGCCGACAGTGCGGCACTGGCTGAACCGGAAACATATTTCGTCGATGATTCCGTAAAACTGTTCAAAGATACCGACCTGACACAGGAAGTGGGCAGAATCCCGTTCTACGGCATTGTGTATCCTTATCAGACATCGGCGGACAAAGGATGCGTGCTTGTGGCGGACCGGCCCAAACTCGACGCCGACAGTATCGGGGGGATGCCTGTCGGGTGGATAGACCGGCGGCTGCTGACCGAAATAGGCCAGCAACTGCATGTGGATATCGCCTCGCTGCCCGACAGCGCACTGCTGTTTAAGGACAGTGAACGAAAGGATACCCTGACGCTGGCATCCGATGATATGCGGCAGGTTCGGGAGTTTGCCGGGCGGCATCCCGCCATCCGGTACAGTCCGGTGTTGTCCTACCGGCACAATGATACGGCGTTCTGTTTCAGAACGCATGTGCCGATGCCAGTCATTGACAAACGGGAAAGCTATGTGCTGAACGTGAACGGCCATCCGATTTATTACGGAACCTTCAAGAACAAGATAGAAAAGGACCTGCAAAAAATAAACCTCGTGTTTGTCCTGGAAGGAAAGGATAAGGCCATCGAACAGTTTCCCGCCGTGGTGAATGCCATCCAAGGGTTGCAGTCCCAGCTGGCGAACGATGAGAGTTTCTCCTTCAAGTTCGGCGCCGTGCTCACTTTCAACGAGCCGGACAGCCAAGAAGATCCCATCTGCAAACTGACTCCCGACTATATGGAATTTCTGGACTTTCTGTCGGACAAGGCACGGAACGCGGAAAAACTGAAACCTGTTTACGGAAGATTCGGCAGCTGGTCGGGTGTCCGCACAGGGGTGGAACTGTTCAACAAATGTCGGGACGAGAGCAATGTCCTGGTGGTGGTAGGTGACAAGGGGTTCAACAGCGAATGGGCGGATTCCACTCTGGTGGACCGGCTGGTGGAGAATAACTGCCGGTTGCTGGGGTTCCAGCTTTACGGCGGAGAACCGGACAACTTCAACAATTTCGTGCTGCAAATCGGGAACATGATAGACTGCTCGGCTCCACGCATCAGCCGGAAGAAACGGGAACTGATTGTGTATCCCGAACAACTGCGGAATGGAAACGAATATGCGGAGGTGAACCACAATACGTATTGCCTGGACTTTCCGAACCGGAGCATGACACAGGGATGGCTTGTCTTTCCGCAGAAAAACGAGTCACTGGAGCTGGAGGGGCTGACTACCGCCGTGGACTCCATGCTGTTGCAGGTGAAGTTTGACAATACGCTGTTGGGCAACAGCCTGACAAGGGCGTTTGAGGAGGTGGGAACCCACCGGTATAAACTTGACTCGACGCTGGTGGACTACTATCATATCCGCAGGTCAGGCGTGCAACCGATATTGTCTGTCCTGCCGGGTATCGAGCCGGGATGGAAACTGCCGGCAGAGCCTGTCGTATTGCCCGACTCGCTTTCGTCCGTAACGGACTATTACCTGCTCGTCAATGAAGAGGAGTTCAAGCGACTGAGAAAGTATGTGGAAGTGCCCGCCAAGCTGGTTCTGGACTATAAATATGAGGCGGTCAGAAAGAAAAAGCAGGCGAAGGCCGATATTTGCAACTGCCCGGACGATTATCTGCCGGCAGATACAGAGGAGGCTACCATACGTGTGAAGACGGACAGCCTGAACATACCGGAATATGCCCCGACGCGCCGTGTGAGAAGGCAACTGGTAAGGCATCTGCTTTCGGAACGCAACAGGGACAAGTACTGCAAGACGGGAAGAAGGGATTTCCTGAACATGCCTTTGTCGGAAGCGTTGCAACGGTTCACATCGTGTCCTGTGGATTATCCGTTCTTCGAGGTTTACCGGGTCAAGGACTTGCGGAAAAAGGAGATGATTACGGACGTGGAACTGGACGGGCTGATTGAGTATTTCAAGGAAAAGAAAAAACTGCTGGATGAGGCTGCCAGTAAGGCGTTTCGGTCCAACGGGCAGGCTTATTATTGGATTAGTCGTGATTTGTTACCATAGTTGCTTACTTGAAATTTTATTATCATGATTTATCAAGCTATATTGAAAATTCGTGGCAAAGAAATTCCGATACTTTATTACAATTATCGCTGCCATATCCAACACTATGATGATTCGAACCTGAGAAGAATCATCCAGCTGCACATACAGGTTTGTGAAGAAATCGGCAACCGGGAGAATCTGCCGGTCGAGGGGGATTTGATTACGCTTGCGTTTGAATGCAGCGGAGACGAGGCGTTTTTTTATGACTGGCTGAATGAAGGGATGATGCAGGACGGGGAAATCCATTTTATCTATAATGAGGTGGAGGTTGCGGATATTTTCCGGTTCTGGGATTGCTATTGCGTGAAAATAGAGGAATACATGAGTGTCGGGAACGCTCCGATGATGATGGTGGTGTATTTGTCGCCGGGGATTATCAAGAGGAATAATCTGGAGGTGAGGGAGAAGGTTTGGAAGGTGAGTGAAGTAGTTTCTTCCGTTATTGAACATAATAGTGATGTTAATGAGCAAATTATATATATAACAGATGCTTATTGGATTGATGAATATGGAAATAAACAACGAGATTTGAATATAAACTCTTCAGTAACTCTTTATGTACAAACGAAGAATTTTGTTGTAGGAAAAACTGTTGATTTGTTTTTTGAAGATAAAGAAAATAGTTTAATTAAAAGTAAAACATATTCAGGTATAATTGATGAAAATGGTATCATTACTATAGAAGATTTTAATGTAAAATAGGCAGTTGTTACTTTAATATGTTATTTTGAAAATATAAATCTATTTGCAATGGGAAGAATATCAATTAGTTCAAAAACAGAAAATGTTATTGGTAATTTAAATCTTAATTATCATGTAGCAAAAGGCATTGTCTATTTTGATTCAAATGGAAAAGTTGTTAAAACTATTTTGCATAACGAAAAATTTGAGTCATGGGTAGAGATTTCTTCAATAACAGGAAAGTATATTGGAGAAATTAGAGATTATGAAGGACGCAAATATGAAAAAGCACAGATGCCCAATATTATAAATAATAACGAAATATCACCAAGACATAAAGTTTATTATCAACAGTTCGATCACGAAATTGCTGCATTTACATTAATATATAATCGCGCATTGGAGCATGACAGGAAATTGTTGAAAGAAAAACGTATATTTAAACTTAGTGAAACGAAAAGATTATTTGCTTTGCCAATCATTAATACAGTTGGATTATTTTTTGTTGGTGGCGGTAAATATACAAATTTACCATCATGCTTAGACCCAACTCTTGTAAAAGCGATGTGTATGAGGGAATCAAGATGCTGTATAACTCAACAGCAGCAAGATATTATGCAAGTTAATAATGAGGGAGATTGGGTAAAAGGAAAGGAACAGGTCGGTTTAAAAAAAGGACTAAAAATCAAAGAATCTCAAAGTATACAAGCTGGAATTTTATGGTTACACAGTAAATCTCTAAGTACAAGAAAGTATTATATCAGAGGGCTTAAGTGGAATAAAGGATGGGATTATACTGACGCTAAGGTGGAAAATATTACAACAGAGAGAGAAAAGAATGCGGAATTGAATATTTATACTTGTTCTAATGATTGGTGGAATGCAGTAAAGCAGTATAATGGTTCTCCTAAAAAAGAAGAATATGTTAGAGCTGTGAGAGAGTATTATCAAAAAGCGAGTATTCCCACATGTGAAGATTACTATGTAGATGATAAAAACTATATACGTCCTTATGTTCCGGAATCAATATAATAAAATGGGATTACAATGTATTGTAGTCCTATTGGCACTTATGATAAATGGTTGTTCTTTTTATAAAGTTTCTGTTGAAAATAATAATGTGAAACAAGAATATGAAAGGGTGGAGATGTTACGTAAGACAAGCCAATTGGAGAAAAAAGATATAAAAAAACTTACTTATTTATATTTTGGTAATGATACATTGGTTTTTCCTGATAGTCTCTATCAGTTTCAATATGAAAAATTGGATGCATATTTCTATGGTGAATATGGAATGGATTTATATTGTAATTGGTATGCTTATTGGGGGAGTAAGAAAAATGCAGGATATAGCAATTCTGTTGCGCGAAAAAAAATTTCTAAAATTCTATATAGCGTAAATAGAATTTTAGAAATTGCTTCCGGAGGTGGAAATGGTTTTATGCATGAAAGCAACCGTATCCCATGTTATGTTGAATATTATTTATTTTATTATAATGCAGCAAATAAGGTAAATTTTAATCAAGAGGAGATTGCTGTTGCAATTGAAAGTTTATGGCAATTAATTGATATGGTTATTGATAAAAATATTCCAACACCAATATTGGCTTGGAGAATGACTAATATATTTGAAAATATTAAATATATAGAATCACTTATAACAGGTGATTTCTATCTGTATGGATTGCTAAATTATATAGAGAAGAATGTAAATACAATAAAAAATGAATGATTTATATAGTAACAAGAATCTGTTTGAATTAGAGTTAAGCTTTAGAGTATCTATTGCAGGAAATTATGATTATATAATAGATTATATGGAAAACGTAGCTCGGAACTTCACGAAGAAGTATCCCAGCTACCTTATCCATAAGAAAAGCGAGGACAAGATAAAAGCCTTTCTGACTGATACAGTCAAAGCTAAGGTGGAGACCTTTGCCGATGCAGAAGCGAAGAACATAACCGTGACCGAAGTACGGGAGATAGCGGACTTGATAGCAGAATATGAGGGCATGGAAGGAGAACGAAACAGTTCTTCTCCTTTCGGCAATCATCCTACGGACGCTCCCTCTTTGGGTAGTACCGGAGTGGAACTTGTCATGAGCATGGATAACGGAGCTTCGGATATCCGTCCTGTCAATGTAGCTAAACCTACAGGTGTATCGGGAAAACCCAAGATAATGAAACGAAGTGTTATCCGTGTAACCGTGGAGTTGGAAGTGCTGATGGAAACCAAACAATACCTGCATTTCTTGCAGGAACTGCCGGAGTTGTTCAGCCTGCATGAGTTCCCGAACCTGCGTTGCAGAGTAACATGGAAACAGAAACGGGTGAGCTATCAGGAATCTCCATTGCCCATTGAAGTGAAGGTTGTGGAAGACTGTAAATATCAGCGGTGGTTTGTGACCTTTACGGTATTGATGGTGCTGTGTTTCATCGGAATTATCACCCTGTTCTTTTCCATTCCGAACCTGTATAAGCAGGACATTCACTTTTTGCGGAATGATACGATTCATCAGGAGTTCTCCATTTCTAATAGCCGGATAGACTTGAAGAATGTGAATTTGATGAATAATGGTGGAAAGGATACGCTTGTTGTTAAGGATAAAAAGATTATCATTGCCAAATAAAAAATGATGGAAAATTTGATTCAGATACATAGCGTAAAAAACGTGTTGTCTCATAGCGGATGTCCAGAAGATCTGCTGGAGAGTTATTTGCAATTCTTACAAGCCGGAGGGCAACAGGTGCAAATCGTCAGAGGTGAAGTTACTATGATGTTCCAAAAGGAGATGCAATACCGTAAACGAAGGAATGAGGAGATGAAAGGAACCGTCACGTTTAGCAATAAGGACAAACATAATACCGGAAACTCAGATATGGGAGTGTTTATCGGGATGGAGTTTATCCAATGCTGCTTCGGACATGGGATTCCTGCACGGGTGTTGGATGTGCGGAGGGAACGTGGAGAGGTTGTGGAGGTTGTTGTGGAGTTTGGGAAGTAGATGAAAGAACTAACGATGCTGCGTGTAGTAGTAATATTGCTTAAGAACTTTGTCTTAAATATTGTTATGATAGTGAATTGATTGTTGCTATTGGTATTAAAAGTGATGACTTTAGCCATACCAATAGAATAAATTACTATATTTGCAATAGTATATATTTAATAAATGATTGAGATGAAACGTTTATCAGAAGAACTTTTGGAATATTTCAGCAACACCCCAGAAGAACAATTACAAAAAGATTGGGAAGCTATACACAGCAAGTATGCTTATGGACCTGAAATCAATCAATTTATTGAAGAATGTGAAAAGAATGCCTTACACAATGAAATTGTAGATGGCATCTACGGAAGCCATCCAACATCCAGAGTGAATGTAGAATCCCCTATATCCCAGGATTTCGGGTCTGATTCATATTTACCTATGGCAGTATAAAACATTAAAATACATCATAATGCAGCAAGCCGTTTTTTCACTAAAAAATTACTCCGTAGTCAAAGTAATGCTTGACTTGGAGAATATTCCACCCCAATGTATCTTCGATTTGAAAATAGAACCATCCGGCATCTATTTTCAGAGAGAAAGACAATATGTATTAAATCTGGTATTCAAGGCTTCATATAAGAAAGAAAATACTGACTTTGAGGTTATAAACATCAAACTTAAAGCCGTCTTTTCTTTTGGGGACATGGTACAGGCCGATACCATCCCTTCTTATTTTTATGCGAACAGCATTGCTATCATTTTCCCTTATGTACGTGCTTTTGTAAGTACTATAACATTACAAGCAAACGTAGCTCCGATAATGATACCCACACTGAATGTATCGTTGTTAGAACGTGAACTAAGGAGAAACACGGTCTTAAAGTAAGAAGCCTTCAATGAACAGAATCATATATCAGACCGTTGAAGACAGAGAGAACCCTGACTATGTGGAACAACATGGGCCGTTCATTTGTACGAATAAAAACGCATGGCTTGGAGAAGGCTATTATTTCTGGGATACAATTATAGAGCTCGCCCATTGGTGGGGAAATCTTTGCTATAAGGACAGTGGGTATATAATCTGCCAGTCAGCTTGTGATGACAAATTAGAAAAGGTATTTGATTTGGTTGGAAGACCAGAGCATCTGATAGAGATGAAAAGATGTTCGGAAATCATCACTAAAAAGTGGCACAAGTCAACTGTTTACGTTCCTGAAATTATTGCATACCTGAAACAATTTACCCAGTTCTCGACTCTCTACAAAGCTATCAGGGTCAATCCTTTGTGTACTTTGCCGAACTCGTACATCCAATCTTCTCTGTTCAGATTCAACAACCGGAACAAGGCATTTATAGATGTATGTCCTGCTATTCAATTTTGCTTTTTTGATAAAAGCCTGTTTACGGAAGACTACTTGATTGTCTATCCTGAAATGTATTGTCAAACCCCTGTCATATAGGCATTATCATACAAAGCAATAATAGTGTGAGGGAAGCTTTTATATCGTTTCCCACACACTTCATGGAGATTTAAGGGAAGATGAATCATTCTTTCTTCTTTGATGATTTTTCATCATCCAGCCCCAATCGCTTGCATAACTCCGGATTACTTTTGATTCGGTCCATTTCCTCGTTGATGATTGCCTGAGCATCCAATTTGATCCGGTCGTAGTTGCGCTGTATCTGCTGCATCATGATGTCGTTTCCATCCTTGTCCTTGAACTCGTTGATGACAGGGATTTTCCGGTAAGCCTTTTCTTCCGCGCTGACTTTGGCATGGTCCACAATGATTTCAGCATGGAATATTTTCTGGTCTATCTTTTCGCCAAAATTGTCGGAAACGGCTCCGACAAATGTGCCTTGGGACAGGTTGGCAATCTTGGAAGCCGGGATGAGCGAGTCAAGCTGTGTGCTGATAGAGGTGGATACATCCTGGCGGTTGATGGAAACGGACTGCCGCTGCTGGAGCACTTTGCCGAAACGTTCGGAAAGCGTCTTCGCGGTTTCTCCAACCACCTGACCGCTGAAAATATTGCCTACCGTGTTTTGGATGACCTTCGACTCTTTTTCACCGTAATCGCGGTTCAACTGGCTGAAATCCTGAAAGCCGAGACAGACCGCCACCTTGTTGCTTCGGGCGGTAGCGATGAGGTTGTCCAATCCACGGAAATAGATGGTCGGCAGCTCGTCTATGATGACAGTGCTCTTAAGCTGCCCTTTCTTGTTGATGAGTTTGACGATGCGGGAATTGTATAATCCAAGCGCCGCCGAGTAGATGTTCTGCCTGTCCGGATTGTTGCCCACGCAAAGCAGCTTGGGCTCTTTCGGGTTGTTTATGTCCAACGAAAAATCGTTACCTGTCATCACCCAATACAACTGTGGGGAAATCATGCGCGTAAGGGGGATTTTTGCCGAAGCGATCTGGCCCTGGAGCTGGTCCTGGGCGCCCCCTTTCCAGGCGTCCATGAAGGGGGAAAGGTAGTTTTCCAACTCCGGATACGAGGTCAGGATGGTAAACAAATCCGAATAAGGTTTGTTGAGCAGTTCCACCGCGTGCGGAAAGGAACAATAAATGCCGTTTTTGTAAATTTTTAAATACCAGATAATTGCGGCAAGCAGAATGATGGGTGACTCCACGAAGAAATCGCCCTGCTTTTCAATCCAGGTGCGATTGAGGTTGAGCATTATCGTGTAACTCGCCTCATACGCGTCGGAGATATCCGTCATGAATTCCGGATTGATGGGATTGCAGCGGTGTGACCTGCGCGGATCGTCGAAATTGATGACATAGAACCGGGGCTTGACCTTGTACTTGTCCATGTTGTTCAGCAACGTGTTGTAAGCGATGGTGGAGAGGTCGTCGAACTTGTAGTCGTAGATGTAGCAACTGTATCCTTTGGAAATCATCTGGCGTATGTAGTTGTTTACCACGGCATACGACTTGCCTGAACCGGGCGTTCCCAGCACGATGGTGGCGCGGAAGGGGTTTACCACGTTGATCCATCCGTCATGCTGTTTTCCCTGAAAGCGGAAGCTGGTGGGCAGGTTGACGGAATACTCGTTCTCCAATAACCGGGTTTCCTGTTGGAAGGATTCGTTTTCGATATTGAACACATCGCCCATCAGGTTATGCCTGTAAAGCCGGCTCATCCACAACCCCGCCATCAGCAGTCCGAGGTAACCTGCGGTAAGTGTTACGACGTACAGTATGGTGCTTGTCATGTGGGGCAGGGACAGGTCAAGCAGCCACCAGTTCAGAAAAAACAGCACGCATCCGGCTACCAGCGCCGCGTAGATTTTGGGCCAGGTGATTTTTTCACCCTTGACTCCATGTGTTCCCAGGCAGGATATTGCCAGTAAGGTCACAGCCAGCAGCTTGGTCCAGAGGATGCAGTTGAAAATGCCGGTCGTGTTGTTGAAATTCACCAGAATCCGGTCTGTCACCTCCAGGTTCAGGTTCCATGCGGTGATACTCGGATAACAGTACACATAGACGTGCACCACCAAAAGAAAAATGCTCACTGCCCTGCCAAATTCCATGATTTTGGCAAGTGCCCTCAAATCGTCTTCCTGTTGCATAGGGATGGGGATAAATGGTTTTTGAAAATTGTCTTCCGTTTAAATGCCGCGCGATTTGCGTTTGGCTTTCTTCCTCTTTTTCATACGGCGTGCGAAAGCCTCCTCCTCGTAATCCCTTGGGTTGGTTTCCAGGGAGAGGATACCCGCCGCCTGCTCGAGCGCGCTTTCCGGGCCCGCCTTGTGCCGGTGATGCTGCCAGAGTTCCGTTGCCGTATGTCCGTTCCGGTCGTTTTCAGGGATGCCGTCCAGCCACCTGAAATAGTCGTTGAACACGTTTGCGGAAAACTCCTTGCCCATGCGTGAGCCGTTGAACACCTCCCTGCGGTCGTGGTCAATGAAGGTGACGCCGTAGATGCGTCCCTGCTCATTCTCCCGGAACACCACGCCGATACGTTTCTGTCCGAGCTGTTCCACAAACCGTTGCCGTGAGTCAGCCTGTTGCAAGGCGCGGGCAATGTCCGCCTGTATGGAGGGAGCCCATTTCCCTTCCTTGAGCGCCTTCAGGTTGAGAAGCATCCGTTTTTCCAGCTGTTCGTTGCCAAAACGTTTTCCAAAGCGGGAGCTCTTGAACGGAGGGCTGACCACCTTGCCGGCATCATCCGTGGCCGCATAGACAATGCCGGTGTAAGGCACGCCGTGGTATTCCCCCCTGACCTGTTTCGCCTCGATATTGAGAGTGGAAAGCAGGGCGCTATACTCCCCGAAGGTCTGGAAACGGTAGCTTTCCAGCACCGCCTTGAGGGTGTTGCCGATCTGATGGCGGACATCCCCCAGGGAAGCATCCACTTTTTTCAGTTCCGCTTTTGGATTCCGTTCCTCCGTGTCCGCACCGTTGCGCAGGCCGAAGTCCGCTTCCAGCTCCCGACAGGCGGTCATGGAACGGCGGTGCTCGTAGGAGTCACTGATTTTTTTCCCTTGCTCGTCCACGCAGACACTGACGATATGGATGTGGGCATTGTGGGTGTCGGCATGTTTGTAGGCGATATAAGGCTGGTCTCCATAGCCCATCTTCCGCATATACCGGTCGGCCAGTTCCGCCAGTTGGTCGTCGGTCAGCCTGTCTTCCGGTGCCGGGGAGAGCGAGATATGCAGGACGGGCTTCTCCGTGTTGCGGTTTGCCAGCAGGTAGTTCTCGAAAGAGAGCAATGCCAGACGTATGTCTTCGCTTGGCAATCCCAGCCGGTCGGAAATCATGCGGTTCCCCGAAAGAATCCCCGCCGCCCCGGTCGCCACCTTGTTATGGTTGTAGGCCAGTGCCCCGTACAGGCTGGCGCCATGACTTATCTTTGCAACCATTTCCGCTCGTATTCCTGGGTGAGTGCCGTGATTTTCTTGCAGAGAAGCATCAGCTCGACGCTCAGCTTCTCCAGCCTGTAGAGCAGTGACATCGCCCGTTTCTCTCCGAAATTGTTCTTCAAGGCACGCACCACCTGGTTGTAGTTGTTGCCTATGGCCTGGAACTGCTTGTGGAATTCGGTCAGCTTGATGTAGTAATCCATGGTCGCCTTGTCGATTCTCACTACCTTTATCTGTCCCGAAAAGATGGATTTCTTGATGAACAGCGTGCGGTCCCTGGCTCCGGAATCCGCCAGCAGCCTTTCAAATCTGGTGTTCTCCTCGGCGTTCAGGCGGAAGCTGTACTTGCGGTCCGCCGGGTCATTCTTGGGTTTCCTGCCTGTCCTTGTCCCTGTTGTTTTCTCCATAATGCATGAGATTGTTGGTTTGTACTTTTTTTCTTTTCCAGAATCCGCGACTTTGGAGCGGATTCCCCCGCCCGGGGCGGGCAAGTTGGTCCTTGTCGGACAAAAGACTTTTTGTCGGACAAGGACACAACTTGCTCTGTTCGTTTGAACAGAGAATCCTCCTTCGTCGGATTGCTGCGCGACGTTCACGGCGTGCTGTGGTCCGACGAAGAGTGTTCCTCTCCATTGACGGATTTTGATTTTGCAAAATTAGATAGTGTTAACCGGTTGGTAAATAGCGTTTTATATGACGTTTGATGACATCTGACGACATCTGATGTCAGGCCGGGGAAATGTTGGCGGAAGTCTCAAAAATAGCCGTTACTTTTGGCACAGTGCATGAGGGCATACATTGGAACATTGTCCTGTAAGGTGTATTGCTTGCCTGCCACAGGCGGTACATGGCACGGATGCAATATCATCCCTGTAGGTACATTGCCATACATGTTGCACGGTGATCCTGCATGGCGGGTTACATTGCATGAATGCAATACAGTACGGGTTACATTGGACTCCGTATTACATGAATGCAATGTACCTTATATGGCAATACCCTCCGGTAACCGGCAATACATTGGTGCAATAGGGTACGCAATGTATTCATGCAAGCGGGCAGGCAGTGCATCATTGCCATATACCGACAGATGCATTGTCATGTAATGAAACAGAAAAAACATATCCGGACAGATATGAAACCAAATTATACACTCTAAATTCAAGCCTATGAAGAAGGAACCTTTATTTGTCGCTTTGAGCAACCAGAAGGGCGGTGTGGGAAAATCCACGTTCACCGTTTTGCTCGCCAGTTACTTCCATTATCTGAAGGGATATAACGTGCTTGTGGTGGATTGCGATTATCCGCAGCACAGTATCAGCACCATGCGGGACTGGGAAGTGGGGACCATTGAAAAGAACGTGCATCTGCAAAACCAGCTGGTGGAACAGTTCGGGACAAGCGGAAGGAAAGTCTACAGCATCCTGAACTCCACTCCGGAGGAAGCCCGGGAAACTGCCGGCCGTTTCCTTGAAAAATCGGAACTGGACTATGACCTTGTCCTTTTTGACCTCCCCGGAACTGTGAATGTGCCCGGTGTCTTCCGGTCCGTAATCAATATGGACTATGTATTCACTCCCGTCACACAGGAGAGAATGGTTATGCGGAGCAGCATGGCTTTCGTCCTTGCCATCCGGGAATACATGCACCGTCATAAGGATGTGCCCTTGCGTGGCATCTATATGTTCTGGAACCGGATGGACAAACGTGTGTCCAAAGACCTGTATAACAGCTACACTGAAATTTTCCGCTCGCTAAAATTGCCGGCGATGGAAACCGTCATTCCCAGTGCGGAGCGCTACAATAAAGACTTCGGGATGAAGGGATTTTTCTTTCGCAGCACCTTGTTCCCTCCAACCCCTTCCGCATTGAGGGGCAGCAATCTGGACTTGCTGGCAACAGAGATAGAAACCATACTGAAACTTCAATAAGAACAATCATGGCTACCAAAAGAAGAACGGATTACCAGGTGGATGAGGAGGCATTGAAACGTATGATGGCCGGGGATGTAACAGCATTGGACAAAATGGCTTCTCCCGCTGAGGCTCCGGAAACAAAAAGCCGGCCTGCCCCTTCCCAAGAGAAGCAGGAGAAGAACTTCGCCGGTTCTCCCAAACAGCAGATAAGAAAATCCACGGATGAGGCGTCCGGCCCGGATGAATACCGGCGACGGTTTCTGAAAGAGAGGCTGTCCGGTTCAAGAAGGCAGACCTATATTCACGATGCTTTGTACAGGACTGTTGCCAAATTATTGCCTGTCATTGCACCGGATATGTCAGTTCCCATGTTTTTAGGCAGTGTCCTGTCGGACCACCTGGAAAGATATCAGGATGTTATCAATGAAATATATAACCAGGAAGCAAATCAAAACCCTTTGGAATGGAAGAAATAGTTTATTTGTCAGTAAGGATCGGCTGTGCCGGCTACTTGTTATACAAGTTATGGAATCAGAAAAAACGGATCCGTAAGATTTGCGGGCTACTCTATCCCCCCGGGAAAAAGGAGAAGGAGGAAGAGGGAACATCGTGCGGTACAGGATCGGGTGATGTGATGGGGGCTACCCGATTTGTCTATCTGGACGAAAACGCGGGTACGTTTGCCGCCCCCTACATGAGCCAGCCGTTGGAAACCGGGAACGATTATCTCGGAGAGGAAGAGGCGGTGCCGGAGAATGAGGTGGAGTGCGGGCTTCCCCTGGAAGAGATGAGACTGTTGAAAGAGGAACAGGAAAGGCTGGACGAACAGGCTCCCGGCACGGAAGGTATCGCTCCGGTAATCACGTCCGATGACCTGCTCAATGCCGGCGATGTGCTGCTTAATCTGGATGGCGCCCAAATGGACGAGGAGAAAAAACGCCGGGCTGCCGTCACCTTGCATGCCATCCGGGAAACGGATATGTTTGAACTGATTTCATCCCAGGTGGAGAATAAAAGCCTGATTGAGGAGCTGATAGACCAATATATCGGCAATGACGGAAATGTATTGCCGGTGAAAAGAAAGAAAAAGGAAGGACAGCCGGAACATGCCTGGAGACAGTTTCTCTGAACCCGGCGGCAATCAGTCCGATACGAAAGGAAGAGGCTTTGGAAGCACCTGCCTTGTACCGCTATCATGGTTGCCTGTTCCCGGTTCCTTTGTCATACCTGGCTCTTTAAATGTCCATATATTTTAATTATTCGGTTGGTAACGGATTCCTTTCCGGAATCAAATAGAAGCTAAGATGTTAATGAAAAATAATTCATTACGTTTATCCTATCTTTTTCTAAGAAAAATATTGTGTTTTTGAATGGAATCTGTATATTTGAGACAGATTTCAAAAATGAATTATAGAGCCGTGATTTATCAGGAAAAACGAATGTCAGTATCGCGGCTATGGGATTTGAATAACCGGTAAGCTATATCGGCATTGCAATATTTTAAAGGAGTGAAATGTTGCAAGTATGAACTAACTCCAATTTTAAAGGCTATGGGAAAACAGATTGCCAAACTAGGTATCCGTCCGGAAGACCTGAAAGACAAGACGGTCACTTCGGAACAGTTGGAAAAGACGAAAGGCGGGAAAGCCGCCGGGTCTGAAGAGTGTGTATGCTACTGCGGTTGCTATACCGATGACTCCGCTTTCGGTGTAGATTTCAACTGGTGGTCAAGAGACTGGGATTGATTCCTGCATTGTACGATGCTTTGTAAACAGATTAGCCACTATGGAAAAACAAAAAACGAATAAGTTTCCCCTGGTCAAATTGTTCACAGTTGACGGGGCGTCCTGTTATTTATATGACGGCAGAGCGAACATGTTCCTGTCGCTGTCCGAGACTGAGAAGAACCTTGTCTGTGAATACATGGCGTCGTATGGAACTTCTGAAGGAGAGCCTTGCCCGGCCTCCTTCCCTTCCGGTGCCGCCGCTTTCATCGCCCGTCTTAACGGAAACGGCATCCTGCTTCCGGGTCCCCTGGAAGCGAGGACACCTTCAGGAATGCGTGGTGAGGAACAGTTATGGCAACAATGGGAGGAGGAAGCCATTCCCAAAAAACTGACACTGGAGATGACCAATACCTGCAATCTGCGTTGCAGGTATTGCCCCTATACAATCAACGAGCAACGCGGACAAGGAAAAATGCACGCCTCCCATCACTTGAAAGAGGAGGATGCCCGGAAAGCCATTTCGGATTATTTCCATGAATACACACGTGTTTTCCGCAAGGTGGAACCGGAACACAGGACGCTGTTCCTGAAACGGAATCCTCCCGCCGTCAGTTTCTACGGCGGAGAGGCGCTTCTGCGTTTTTCCCTGCTGGAACCGTTGGTGAAATATGTGCTCTCGCTTCCTTGGGAGGAACACCATATACCTGCGGAGAAGGTCGTATTCCACATAACGACCAATGCCACGCTGCTGACACGGGAGATGGTGGAATTCTTTATACGGTATCATTTCACCCTCGCCATCAGCTTCGACGGTCCGCCGGAGGAGAATGACAAGTACCGCGTGTTCAAAAACGGGCAGGGTACGGGAACGGTCGTGGAGCGTGCCCTTGACATGATCCATGAGGTTTCGGAAGAGTACCTGCTGAACCATGTACACATACAGGCCGTGCTGGCCCCCGAATATGACCATGACAAGGTCGGCAGATACTTTGAGGGGCGTAGCCTGAACGGTTGTTATGGCGGGGTCCGCCAGTTTTCCTACCTGGAATTCAGCGATTACAGTGAAAGCAAGAAGACGGACAAGCAACTGGCGCAGTTCAATATCCGGGAGCGGATCAAGGAACTTTATGAAAAGGGCCTCTCTCCGGAGGAACGGTACCAGTATATTCTTCGTGACCCTCTGATCAGCGCATGGCTGCGGTATGTGTACGCCATTCTGACCAAGGTCGGTGACGCACCCTCACACAAAGCCAGATATTTCAATTCATGCTATATCGGGCGTACCAATCTGTTGCTTGACACATACGGCAACCTGCATCTCTGCGAACGGTCGGATTTCTCCATGCCTGTCGGTGAGGTGAACTCGGGCATCAACCGTACCGCCGTCCGGCAAATGTACCGTGATTTTTTTGAGAAGACAGACAGCCCGTCCTGCCGTTCCTGCTGGGCCGGCCGCTTCTGTACCCTCTGCACCGCCGCGCTTATCAAGAACGGTGCGGTTCAGGAACCTGACCGTTCCATTTGCAGGAGCTTGCGGCACGCACAGGAGAAACAGATAGAGGACTTGCTGTATATCAAGGAGTATTATCCGGAAATTCTGGAACAGATGGAACGTATGTATTTCCAGGCGAATGACATAACGCTCGGCGCTTTCCATGCCTACGTCAAGGAACAACAAGACGTCGCCCCATGAGGTTCAGGGTGTCCTACCAGCATGACTCCATGCAGTGCGGTGCGGCGTGTCTCCGTATGGTCTGCAAGCATTACGGAAAGGAATATGCCCTTGACTTCCTTTCCGAGCAATGCGGCTGCATGATTGACGGGGTTTCCTTGCAGGCCATCCGCGAGACGGCGGAGGACCTGGGATTCCGGACATTCGCCGTATCGGTCGGTCTGTCCGAATTGCAGGCCGGATGGTGTCCCTGTATCCTTCATTGGGAGCGTAATCACTTTGTCGTCCTGTACAGGATTCATAAGGATAAGTATCATGTTGCCGATCCGGCCAAAGGGACGGTCATATACCGGAAAGAAGATTTCCTGAAGCGTTGGGCGGGAGACGGGGAACAGGGAATCGCCTTGTTGCTTGAACCCACACAGGCTTTTTATGACTTCTCTTCGGGCATGGAACCAAAAGTCCCGTCCCCTTTCCGTTTTTTATGGAGGTACATAGCTTCTTATAAAAAAGCATTTGCATCGGTCGCCTTGACCCTGCTTGTCGGCAGTCTCGTACAGCTGGTGCTTCCGCTGCTTGCGCAAATGATGGTCGACAAAGGTATCGGTCATAAAAATATCCCGCTTGTCTATCTGATTCTCGGCGGCCAGCTGGTGCTTGTGCTTGGTTCTGCCGCCATGGAGTTTGTCCGCAACCGTCTTCTGCTGTTTGTGGGGATGCATGTCAATATATCATTGATAACCGACTTCTTCGCCAAACTGTTCCGCCTGCCGATTTCATTCTTCGAGACAAGGACCACCGGGGATCTTTTGCAGCGTATCGTCGATCACCGCAGGGTGCAGGATTTTCTTACCGGACAGGTTCTCTCCGTCTTGTTCTCGGTAATGGTCTTGTGCATATTCATGGGCGTCCTGTTTTCATATAACAGCTTCCTGTTCCTTGTCTTTCTGGCGGGAAGTATCGGCTACGGCCTGTGGACCATGTGTTTCCTGCATAAACGCAAGTTGTTTGACTATATGATTTTCGAGAAACAGTCGGCCAGCAACAACAAGGTATACCAGCTCCTTACTTTCATGCAGGAGATAAAGCTGCAAGGCGGCGAGGGAAGGCGCGCCGGGGAATGGGAGGCGTTGCAAAAGGAGCTTCTTGACATCCAGATGAGGTCTTTGAGCCTGCAACAGTTCCAGCAGACGGGCGGGATATTTATCAGCCAGTCCAAGAACCTGGTTGTGACGGTCATTGCCGCCGTTTCTGTCATTGAAGGGGAGATGACTTTGGGTATGCTGCTTGCCGTGCAATTCATTATCGGGCAGTTGAACATCCCGATTGAACAGCTGATGCAGTTTCTCTATAATTTCCAGAATGTGCGGCTAAGCATCGAGCGTATCAGCGCGATTCATGGGAAGGCGGAGGAAAGAACGGGGAAAGAGATACCGGAACAGCCGGAGATTTCCCGAAAGGATATCCGGATTGAACACCTGGATTTTAAATATAACCTGCATGGCAAAGCCAAGGTGCTGGATGACATAACGCTGACCATTCCGGCGCAACGTACCACCGCCATCGTGGGCGCAAGCGGAAGCGGAAAGACCACCCTTGTCAAACTGTTGCTGGGCTATTTTGCTCCTACAAGCGGAAATATCTTTCTGGGGGACACTCCCTTGCAGGATTATGATATGACATCGTGGAGGCACAGCTGCGGCGTAGTGCTGCAAGACAGCCATGTGTTTTCCGAATCTCTGGCAAGGAATATAGCAGTGGAGGACAAGCATATAGACCGTACACGTCTCCGGACCGCCGCCCGTCAGGCCAACCTGGAAGAGTTCATAGAGAAACTGCCCTTGAAATACCAGACGATGGTGGGGGCTGAAGGCGTGGGGCTGAGCCGGGGACAGGAACAGCGTATCTTTATCGCCCGTGCGCTCTATAAGGACCCTTCGTTCGTGTTTCTTGATGAGGCTACCAACTCGCTGGATGCCAACAATGAAAGAATCATTACCGGGAATCTGCTGGATTTCTGCAAAGGAAGGACGGTCCTGATAGTGGCCCACCGGTTAAGCACCATCCGTCATGCTGACAAGATAGTCGTTCTGCATAAAGGCAGGATTGTCGAAGAGGGTACCCATGACGAATTGTGCGCCCGCCATGGGTATTATTATGAGTTGATTAATAACCAGTTGATTGCTATGGGGTGAAGATAGTATTTTTTAACTTTTATATGTCAAAAAAGCCTTTTCGTCAAGGTCTTGCTTTTTTCTTTGTTTTCCGTATTTTGACAATAGAGTATAAACTATATCTAAAAAACAATCTCTATTATATAATGGAACCAGTTGCATCAACCCTTAGAGTGCTACTTCTGGCTTCTCATTACACTTGACCAATGAAAAAACGCTCATTCAGGAATGTTGTCCCAAACGAGCGTTGTGTTATTGTTTTCCTTCGTAACCGGAATACTTATTGCGGTGATACCATTAATTTTTTAATGATTCCGTCAAGTTCCGTTTCCCATTTGTCCACACCTTCGAGAAAAGACGGATAAGTTAGTTGGTGCCAGTTGTGGTAATCGAACAGTTTCATTTTCAGAGGATAGTAGTCGAAGAGTTTTTTACCATCCAAGAAAATGCGGATATGGTTAATCCCCACGTTCGTCGCGTCCAGACCATGCCCGATAAGAATCTCATGGAATCTTTCCATTGGTGTGAAGTTGCTTCTTTTTTTCATAATTCCTTTATTGCAATTTGTTTTAACAATACATTTTATACAATTCGACATCCGATAGCGTACACAATTCTTCATCGGTACAGTAACCGTCAATCTCTTCGCACGCTTCCATTGTCTCATATATGCCGTTACGTATATCGTTTATCATTTCGTCCCGCAGGCTCTCCACTGATACCCTGAATGTACGGTTGTCAGTATCTATTTCTCTGACGGGATAAGAACATCCTTTCCAATGAATCTTTCCAATGACTACTTCATCTGCATTTTCAGCCAGCCGGTCCAGATATTCTTTAATAATGTCTCCGTGGCAAGGATTCGGCTTGCAGAAACATCCCAATGTCTTGCCTTGCAATTTCCCGATCCGTTTGCGGAACTCGTCATCCGTACCCAGACGATGATAAAAATATTTCCTGTAACGGTCAAGCGTGCTGCCTCTTGCCATTGTTACTTCCAACCTGAACGGATTTCCGAAATAACCATCCTTACCATGTCCTGCTCTGCCTATGTACACGTCACAAGTTTCCTTGCGGATATTTACAACTCTTGTTTTGACCATAATCATCTTTTTATTCTGTTAAACATTTCACCGGTTCGTGAGCCGATATTTTATTTCCTGCCTGCTATACCGTTCCGTGCCGGATTGTGCAAGGCTTTCCGGGAAAATACCGCAAGCGGAGCGCGGAAGATTTTTTCGGAAACCCGCAAGGGCCCGGCCTTGCTCAATCCTGACAGGCACGGGACGAACTTTGCAGGCTGAAATAAAAAAGCGGTCTGTCTGATTTTATTTCTTATCACTTTCTTCCTGCGGAATCAGGTGTCGTAAATCAGGTTCATTTTAATACGTTTTATTAATCCACAATATCCTGAAAGTCAGTTGTTCTATTATTGTGAAACTTAGTGTTTCAAAAAGGCACACAAAAACAACGCAACCATACTAAAAAATCAAATAGTTATAAAATATATTTTTGTATTTTTTAGCGAGGATGGGGAAAGAAAGCAAAGGAAAGCATATTTTGGAGGGAGTTACGTTACCAAATCGTAACTCACCTCCAAAATCCCCTAAAATGAATACAGTGTACTGATTTTCAATAAATTTGTAACAAAAAAAGTTGAGTTATGAGAAGTATATTAAAAGTGTTATTTTACACAGAAAAAGCAGTTTGTAAAAACGATAAGGCACCTGTTATGGGGCATATCACCATCAATGGAACTCAGGCAGGTTTCAGTTGTAAGAAAGAAGTATCCTTTACGTTGTGCGATGTTAAAATCAACTGGGCAAAAGGTAAATCCGAAGAAGCCCCTACTCTTAATTAGGAACTTGATAATATCAAGGCGCAAATTGCCAAGCACTATCAGTATATTTGCGACCATGATGGTTTCGTTACAGCCAAGAAAGTCTATAACCGTTACGTTGGTTTTGGTGAAGACTATCACACGCTTATGGCACTTTTCAAAGAACAACTTGAATCGTATAAGGAAAAGATAGGTAAAGGAAAAGCGGAAAGCACCTACTGTGGACTGGTTGCTGACTACAAAAGCCTTTTGCTTTTCATGAAAACCAAAAAGAACATTGAAGATATAGCTATTGATGAACTTGAAAAAACGTTCATTGAGGACTGCTATACATGGATGCTCGAAACGGCAGGAAAAGCTAACACCACAGCCTTCAACCGTGTCAACATCCTGAAAATCATCCTTGCTATAAGGTAAAGATTGAGGGCGTATTTTGCAAAAAAGAGTTGAAACCTTCGCATATTGGAATCCCGTTTCACGGTTGTAGGTATGGTTGCGACCAACTTATGAAGACTGACAGTCTGGACAATGCAAAAGGTATTGATTACGTATGTCATCAACTTTATGCGTGCCAGATTCATTGTATTTCCGAAATGCTCTTGCATAATCGGAAGAATTTGGTTAACTTTGACTAAGTCCTTGGATCTTTTAGTAGTTCTTATGGAGAAAAGTCGACAAACTTTTCTTTTAAATTGCTAGATATCAATAATTAGAAAAAACTATTTGAGATTTGGATATTTAGAAATAATAATTTCAATTTTTGTCATGTACTAAAAAGAAATTGATACAGGAATACTTAAACTATCATAATTATGCCGATACTGAGATATAAATTTGGCCAAGAAAGAGGAATTGTAAAGGAAAATGCTGGATTTGACGATTCTATTTTCCGTGACCAATATGTGCAAGCTCTTAGACTGACGAATGCCTTTGTTCGCGATAAAGAGAGTGAAACCCTTAAATGCGTGGCTTTCTGCGGGGATCGAGGAGAAGGAAAAACATCGTGTATGACAACGACACAAGGAATTATTGAACAGGTTAAAGAGAAATCTGACGCATATTCGTATGTGGATAAAATAGGATGCAAGGATCTTGCTAATACCAAATGTTCAGTCGTAGAAGTTACTGACCCTTCTTTTTTCGATGACTCGCACAACATCCTTCAAATTACTATCGGGAAGTTATATAATAGCTATCGTCGGAAGCAGGAAGAATGCAAGGTTGATTATGGAAAAAAGAACAAGCTGCTGGAAACTTTTTCGAGAGTGAATGCATCTCTTTTGACTCTGCAAAAAGATGATATAGACTCGATGAACGACTTACATCGGTTGGCTGTACTTGCCACTGGTATTACATTACGTGATCAGATTGCCGAATTGGTAAAAGAGTATCTAAACTTTATGGGGGCTGACATTTTGATTGTCCCCATAGATGACATTGATCTGAATATCGCTTATGCATACAGAATGTGTGAACAAATCAGAAAGTATCTGTGCGTACCGCAATGTGTGGTGTTCCTCAGTCTGAAAATAGAGCAGTTACAGTATGTGGTGGAAAATGCTTTCGCGGCGACAATAAAAAATCCTAATATAGGAAAAGCCTCAGATTCAAATGGATTCAACTTTGACGAGATAGCCGAAATGGCAAAAAAATATATCAACAAGTTGGTTCCAGTGAACAGTCGTGTGGAGATGCCTAAAGCCTACAGCCTTGCTGAAGTTAAATTGGAGTTGCCAACAAGCAATGGTGGTATCATGACGATGGAGAGTATGAAAAAGGGAGTACTTGAATTAATATACAATAGGACTCGTTATCTTTTTTATAATCCGGCTGATAGCATATCTCCGATTGTTCCGAACAATCTTCGAGACTTGTTTAACCTCATCGCTTTACTCGCTGCAATGGAAGAAATTCCAGATTCAAGGGAACTGACAAAAAAGCATGCTTTGGAGACAAACAAGAATATGTTCAAGCTCTATTTGTTCACAGTTTGGAAAAAACGATTTGACATTGATACTCAAAACAAACTTGATAGTCTTGTGACTTTTGATTACGGAACTTCGTTTAACAAGGAAGTAATCGCGATTCTCTCAAAAAGGTTTGAGGAACAATTGAAAAAAGATTATCACGAACAGACAGAGGATGATTATCAAATAGAGGATACTGAAGCTAATATTTCTGCTTCAAAATCAGAATCCTCTAAGGTTGATACCACTCCACAAACCATAATGCTTAAAAGCATATGTGCTACTGACAATTTTGGTTATAATGTTACTGCGGGGGACCTCTTTTATCTGTTTTCTATACTTGAGCGTGAAGTCTTGAGTGAAAACGATAATGCGCTTCTCTTTTTTCTTAAAAGTCTCTATTCAATAAAACTTTATGAAGCATACGATCAAGTTACTGAACTTGAAGGAATGGTCTATCCTAAAACTAACGATGAAGAAAAAGGACTCACTATTATAGATAGGAGATTTGATCACTCAAATAAATTGCAACTTCTCACAGGAGGCAGCTATTTCACTTATTGTCCGGGAGATTTTATTCCTAAACCCTCAAAAGAAGTCGCTTATGATATAAGAATTATCAGTGGTAAGGAACTAAACGGCTTTTTATCTGAGTTAAGGGGCGGTTTTAAAGAAATAGAGGATTTAGAGAAAAAAGAGAATAAGACAGATGAAGAGAATAAGAAGGTAAAAGAATTTAACGCCCAACTTAATACAGCTGAGTTTTTCATTCTTACTACGAAATGTGCTGTGCCGCAAAAGAAAGCAGAAACAAAGGATTCGATCAGTTTAGTGAGAACATTGGATTTCTTGCGTCATAATGTTGAAGCATGCCATTATAGAACATTTTATCCTGCTACCGGCTATTACCTCTTTGACATCATGTCGATTTTTGGCAATATGATAAACCTGGAACTTACATACAAGAAGTTTTATTATGTCAACGATGACTTTTATCGTTTCATCTTTAATCATCCTGGTTCGTTGCTTCACAAAATTACTGAAAAAAGTTCAGTTTCTCGACAATATATAAATTATAAGGACAATAATGAGCGTACACAGATGCATAGACTCCTATCTGATAGCATTATTCGAAACGCAGAAGTACTCACTTCAGTGAGAGATATAATAGTATCACAACGTAAAACCACACATGAGGGGGCACAACAGGAATTTGTAACCTTTTACAATAAAATTCAAAATAGTGGAATGAAAACCCAAAAGACATCGTCTGATGGAGAACAAGATGAAATTACTTTTCATTTTCTTGAACCTATCAGTGAACTGTTGTCTAACATATTGGGTAAGAAGGAAAGGGGTAATCCTGATGAAGAGGCAGATATTTGGAGTAAATGTAAAAGTATTTTCGATTCAATATTCAATATAGAGCTAAAATCTCCTGATAATCTTTCATTGGAAGAAATTCTAAAAACAATCCGCAGGGCACAAATCCCCATGACTATTAGGGAAAAATTGAAGACTATCCCCTACTTTAGTAAGATGGATGACGATCAATTGAAGTCATGGGTACCCGACAAACCGGATGGTACAAATTATACCAAAGAAGAAGCTGAAGAGATTATTATACAGAAATATAATAAAGAATTTACACAAGAAGATGTAATGGTTTCTAACAGACCTGAACAGGTTGAAATATTACAACAAACAGAAATGCAGCAAGTTGGCATGAATAAAAATGAACCAAACGGAGAGCCAACGAAGTAGTAATAGCTTTTCAACTATCAAAATCCAAAGAAAGTATAAGTTTTTACCGAATTTGATAAATGGATCTAATCAGAAATACAATTGAAGGTTTACTGTACGATTTCCCAATTGAATTGATGGGGAATTACATCACAAAAGATGACTCTATAGATATCAACTAGATACTGATAGACATCATAAAACGAAAGGATGTTTCATTTACTCAAACAGATATCTCGTTGCTTTCTGAAGTGATTAATGATACATGGTGTACGGATGCTGAATTTGGTATTAGTCCGGAAACATCCTCTTTGACTAATCGCATTTTATTATTGATGACAGAATTCTCAAAGCATGTGCTTAATCTTGCCGGTCTGCACAATCCTACTGTTCGATTCAACGAATTGTTGAGATGGCGTACTCTTTCGCTTAAGGTGGGTGAGGATATATTGGTTCTTCCATTGCTTGCACGGTATGATACGCTATGCCGTATCAAAAGAAAACGCTTTTTGTGGCCGATGGTACTTGAACACGACAATCTGAGACTTAATGCGATTCTTGATGAAGAGTTGTCTGACACACATTCGCATATCAATGCAGCCACCGATGTGTTCGAATTCAATTGGCTGAGATTAATGAACATGCCGGGACGAAAAAAGGACAAAGGAACTTTTTGGATATCAAGTGCAAAGAAAGACTACGACCTCATAAGCAGAGCGAGTAACAACCATTATCCACTTCCTTGTTGGGCGGTGATTGCCGCTACTGTTCGAGCAATGCTATGGGCGTCAGTTACCGAGAATGAGGACGCTTGTCCCATTACCCGCGTTATGGTTGAAGAGATGCTTGAGTCTGAAGATTCGATTTATAATAAATTGGAATCACTAAATCCTCTCATTGCTACATTTTTAGAGAACGCCCTTGAAACGAGTAATGGAATAAAGATAGATTATGCTATTGATGCACGGGATTTTATCAGCGATGTCCCTTCTTCTCCTTATTTGGTACATCATGGTGAGAGAAATTTCCTTTATCAATGGTTTAAAAGTTTTTTCGATAACGAACATGGGGCAAGAGAGAATGCGGATCTTATGCTTCTCTATCTGATAATTAAATGCAAAGTGCGTCGAGAATTTGTACAAACCAATAACCTCAGGGGTTTTGTGAATTTTCAAGATTATGACCATGAAAAGGTTTCGACTTTGGACACAGAAGAAGAAAAATGGGAAAAAGCTTTTAGGGAGATTACCTATAGATATGCTGTGCAGACTTCTTGCGGAGACAAAAAGAGATTCAATCTTGAAGCGCGAGTTACCCCAAATAACATAAGAAGCGTGCGTAAGATGAATTATAGGCAAGCCATATTTGGAGATTCCGATTTCCTTCAACGTAATGACAATCCATCTATAACCTTAATCGCTCATTTTATAAAGGGGGTAGATAAACAGAAGAATGAATTCACATGTCGACATGCTGATTTACGGAAAACACTAAAAAAACAAATGAACCAAATCATTAATAGAATTGGAGAGTATTCTATGGGTAATGGTCCACATTTGATAGGACTTGACGCAGCCGGTTCGGAACTCGGATGTCCACCTGAAGTGTTCGCCCCTTTTTTTCGTTATGCAAAATTACACGGATTGACCAACTTTACCTACCATGTCGGAGAGGACTTCTATGATGTTGTGGATGGACTGAGAGCAGTGGACGAAACGATACATTTCATGAATTATTCCGCAGGATGCCGTATCGGTCATGCACTGGCTTTGGGAGTAAATCCATTTGATTTTTATGAAGAACGACATCATTATATCATTATTCCAAAACAAACACTGCTTGACAATCTTGTGTGGCTTAAATACACAGCTGCATCCAACAATATAAGCCTTAACCCCGAGACTCTCTTACTGATTGATTGTCAGTTTTCCATATTATCTTCGGAGCTTGGTTATTCGACAATTTCATCTGACATGAACGACTATCAACAAAGCATGAATATGCGAGGTGATTGGATAGACAATTCTGAAGAGCCTAAGGATATTGGAGGTTGTTATTTCAAATGGTCTCCAATAACTTCTGCAGCTGTTGCTCCACAGAGAGTATTTAATTTATGGAAGCATTATAATCATTCAGAATGTTGCAATCGAAATGGAAAAAAAGTGACGGTGATTCAAGTTCCTCTTTCATTTGCTACTGATGTCGCCAAAGTACAAGAGTCCATTCTTTGGAATTTAGAGAAGCAGGGAATAGTGATTGAAACCAATCCGACATCCAATCTGCGGATAGGTCGATTCAATAGATACGATCAGCATCCAATCTTCCATTTCCATTCCATAGATGAAAAAGAGGGGAATCATTCAATGTTGGTTAGCATCAACACGGATGACAAGGGAATATTCTACACTTCACTCAAAAATGAATTTTCATTATTAGCTATAGCATTGCGAAAAGAAAGAAATGCTGATGGGACTCTGAAGTGGAGTGATTTGCAAATAGAAAACTATTTAAAGCGTATAGTTCATTATGGCAATATTTCACGGTTCCGACAAACGTATATTCCTTCGGGGGAGGAAGTAGAGTTTGAATCAGTCCATAACCACTAAACTGAGTTCTTGCAGAACAAGTTCATGGTCGAGGAACTGGACGGCATAAATATACCTATGTCACAGTGAAAAGGCAATGAACCGTCATTGCGGCGTCTTAAAAGTGTCCTGTCGGACATCTTGGTAAGCAGGCGCATACCTTTTGAATACACTATCTCACTGTCGGGCAAATTATGTATGGCAGGAGTCAGTAACTTTTCAATGTTGGTTACTTTGGTAAAAATGTTATGCTTATTACTATTCAAATTATAGTTGATATATATTGTTTGCTACTAGTCTAACAGACATCTGATGACATATAGCGCCATCTAATGACACCGCTGAACCATAGCCTGTTAACCCCATTTATCTTCGCCGTCGAATTCAAATTTATGTCTTACCCAAACGATTCGACAATGAAGAAAAGAATCCTTTTTTCAGTGATGTGCGCGGCGATTGCCGCCGGTGCTTTCGCGCAGGGCCAAGGCCAGGGCCTTGCCGGTATCAACGAGGCGACCAGCCTCATGACCTCGTATTTCGACCCCGCCACCAAGTTGTGCTACGCCATCGGCGCCGTGCTGGGACTGGTGGGCGGCATCAAGACCTACGGCAAGTTCTCCAGCGGTGACCCCGACACCTCGAAGACCGCCGCCAGTTGGTTCTTCGCGTGTATCTTCCTGATCGTGGCCGCCACCATCCTGCGTTCCTTCTTCCTCTAAAGGCATGGAGTATCCGGTAAACAAAGGCGCGGGCAATTCCGTCGAGTTCAAGGGGCTCAAGTCGCAATACCTGTTCGTCTTCGCGGGCGGACTGACGGTGGTGCTCCTTGCGGTGGTCATCCTCTATCTGGCAGGCGTGGACCAGTGGATATGCATTCCTTTCGGAATCGTATCCGGCGGTCTGCTGGTATGGGTGACGTTCCGGCTGAACGCCCGTTACGGTGAACACGGGCTGATGAAGCTGCTGGCCGGGAAACGGCACCCGCGCTACCTGATTCACCGCAAAAGAGTTTTCAGATTATTCACGAAAAGAAAGAAGAAACAACCATGAGAAATGTATTGAAAGCGGAAACGCTGGAACGCAAGTTCCCCCTGCTGTCGGTGGAGAACGGCTGCATCGTGAGCAAGGATGCAGACCTGACCGTGGCTTTCGAGGTGGAGCTTCCCGAACTGTATACGGTGACGGCGGACGAGTACGAGGCCATGCACGCCTCCTGGATAAAAGCCATAAAGGTACTGCCCGAACACAGCGTGGTGTGCAAGCAGGACTGGTTCGTCAAGGAGACCTACCGCCCGAAAACCGGCGGGGAGGAACAGAGCTTCCTTGCACGCAGCTACGAGCGGCACTTCAACGAAAGGCCCTTCCTGAACCACAGATGCTACCTGTACCTGACGAAGACCACCCGTGAGCGCAACCGTCGGCAGAGTGACTTCAGCACCCTCTGCCGCGGCTTCCTGCTGCCCAGGGAGATAACCGACAAGGAGGCGGCGGAGCGTTTCCTTGAGGCGGTGGAACAGTTCGAGCGCATCATGAACGATTCCGGGCACGTAAGGCTGCGCCGCCTGGATACGGACGAGGTGACCGGCACCAAAGAACATCCCGGACTGGTGGAGAAGTATTTTTCCCTCTCGCTGGAGGACGGGACCGCCGTGCTACAGGACATCTGCCTCAAGCCCGGGCGGATGCGTATCGGTGACAAGCGGCTCTGCCTGCATACCCTTTCGGACACGGAGGACCTGCCGGGCAAGCTCTCCACCGACATGCGTTACGAGCGTATGTCCACGGACCGGAGCGACTGCCGGCTGTCCTTTGCCGCCCCCGTGGGGCTGCTGCTGTCGTGCAACCATATCTATTCGCAATATGTGTTCATCGACAGCGCGCAGGAGATCCTGCAAATGATGGAGAAGAACTCGCGCAACATGCTCTCGCTGTCGAAATACAGCCGGAGCAACGCGGTGAACCAGGAGTGGACGGAAATGTACCTGGATGAGGCGCACGCCAAAGGGCTGCTGCCCGTCAGGTGCCACTGCAACGTCATCGCCTGGGCCGAGGATGCGGACGAGTTCCGCCGTATCAGGAACGATACGGGCAGCCAGCTCGCCATGATGGAATGTACGCCGAGGTACAACACCGTCGATACCCCGGTGCTCTACTGGGCGGGCATCCCCGGCAATGCGGGCGACTTTCCCGCCGAAGAGTCGTTCTACACCTTTCTGGAGCAGGCGGTCTGCCTCTTTGCCGGGGAGACCAATTACCGGAACTCGCCCAGCCCGTTCGGTATCCGCATGGCGGACCGGCAGAACGGCATCCCGGTGCATGTGGACATTTCCGACCTTCCGATGAAGCGCGGCATCATCACCAACCGCAACAAATTTATCCTGGGGCCAAGCGGAAGCGGCAAGTCCTTTTTTACCAACCATCTGGTGCGCAACTATTACGAGCAGGGCACGCATATCCTGCTGGTGGACACGGGAAACAGCTACCAGGGGCTGTGCCGCATGATCCATGACCGTACCCAGGGAGAGGACGGGATATACATCACGTACGAGGAAGACAACCCGATATCCTTCAACCCGTTCTACACCGACTCCGGACAGTTCGACGTGGAGAAGCGCGAGAGCATCAAGACCCTGATACTGACCTTGTGGAAACGGGAGGACGAGGCTCCCACACGTGCGGAGGAGGTGGCGCTGTCGGGCGCGGTGAACGCCTATATCCGGAAAATATCGGGGGACCGGAGCGTCAGGCCGGACTTCAACGGATTCTACGAGTTCGTGTCGGTTGACTACCGCCGGATGATTGAGGAGAAGAGGGTACGTGAGAAGGATTTCGACATTGACGGCTTCCTGAACGTGCTGGAACCTTTCTACCGGGGAGGCGACTACGACTTCCTGCTGAACTCCGACAAGGAGCTGGACCTGACAAACAAGCGGTTCATCGTGTTCGAGCTGGACAACATCGGCAGTAACAAGGTGCTGCTTCCGGTGGTGACGCTGATCATCATGGAAACCTTCATCGCCAAGATGCGCAGGCTGAAAGGTGTCCGTAAGATGATACTGATAGAAGAATGCTGGAAAGCGCTGATGTCCGCCAACATGAGTGAGTATATCAAGTACCTTTTCAAGACCGTCCGGAAATATTTCGGCGAGGCGGTGGTGGTGACGCAGGAGGTGGACGACATCATCTCGTCCCCGATTGTGAAGGAGGCCATTATCAACAACTCCGACTGCAAGATACTGCTGGACCAGCGGAAATACATGAACAAGTTCGAGCATATCCAGCGGCTGCTCGGCCTGACCGACAAGGAGAAGGGGCAGATTCTCTCCATCAACCAGGCGAACCATCCCGGACGTTCCTACCGGGAGGTGTGGATCGGGCTGGGCGGTACCCATTCGGCGGTGTATGCCACGGAAGTGAGCGAGGAAGAGTATTTCACGTTCTCGACGGAAGAGTCCGAGAAGCTGGAAGTGCAGCGGTTGGCGGAAGAATCCGGAGGAGACCTGGAGGCTGCCGTCAGACGGATGGCGGAGAAGAGACGGGAAGAACAGAGACAAACATCAACCTTCAAACAAGAACGATTATGAGAAACAGACCCTTTGTGAAACTGGCGGTGTGCCTGATAAGCATGGCCGCCCTGATATTGCAGAGCTGCTCGGAGAACGGTACCGACCGTGACAAGCTTTGCGGCTCGTGGACCAGTGTGGAAGGCAAGCCGGACGTGCTGGTATATAAGGAAGGAGAAGCCTACAAGGTGACGGTATTCGCCCGCAGCGGCAAGGCACGCGTGCTGAAACCGAAGACCTACCTGCTGGTGGAGGAGAACGGCAACCTGTTCATCAACACGGGCTACCGCATCGATGTGTCCTACAACGAGGCGACGGACGTACTGACTTTCTCCCCCAACGGGGACTATGTACGCAAGGAGGAACGCCCATGAGAGCGAAGTCACTCCTGATAGGGACCGTGTTCGCCTTGTGCGGTACCGCTGCGGACGCGCAATGGGTGGTGACCGACCCCGGCAACCTTGCCCAAAGCATCATCAACATGTCGGACAACATCGCCCACACCTCCAAGACCGCCGTGAATACGGCCGAGAGTTTCGCCGAGACGGTGAAAATCTACGAGCAGGCGAAGAGGTATTACGACCAGCTCAAAGCGGTGAACAACCTGATACAGGACGCCCGCAAGGTGCGCGACATCATCCTGATGGTGGGCGACGTGTCGGACATCTACGTGACCAACTTCGGGAAGATGATGAACGACGGGAATTTCTCGCCCCGCGAGCTGGACGCCATCGCCTTCGGTTACGCCCGGCTGCTGGAGGAGAGCAACGGCGTGTTGCAGGACCTCAGGCAGGTCATCAACGTGAGTACGCTCTCCATGACCGACAAGGACCGTATGGACGTGGTGGACCGCTGCTACTACGAGATGCGCCGCTACCGCAACCTGGTGAGCTACTATACGAACAAGAACATTGCCGTGAGCTATCTCAGGGCCAGGAAGAAGAACGACCTGGACCGCGTGATGCGGCTCTACGGGGATGAAGCCTCCAAATATTGGTAGCCTATGGTACTTTTGTCGATAGATTTCGCCAACCTGCATACCATACTGGAGACCCTGTATGGAGAAATGATGCCCCTTTGCAAGGACATGATGGACGTGGGCAAGGGGCTTGCCGGACTGGGGGCGCTCTTCTATGTCGCCATCCGCGTGTGGCAGTCGATGGCGCGCGCCGAGCCGGTAGACGTGTATCCGCTGCTCCGTCCCTTTGCCATCGGCATCTGCATCCTGCTCTTTCCCACACTGGTGCTCGGCACGCTGAACAGTGTGCTCAGCCCCATCGTGCAGGGCACGCACAAGATGCTGGAGGGGCAGACGCTGGACATGGAACAGTACCGTGCCCAGAAGGAGGAGCTGGAACGGGAGGCCATGCTGCGCAATCCCGAGACCGCCCACCTGGTGAGCGACGAGGAGTTCGACCGACAGCTGGACGAGCTGGGCTGGTCACCCACGGACACCGCCTCGCGGCTGGGCATGTACGTGGAAGTGGGGATGTACAATCTGGAGAAAAAAATCCGTGATGCGTTCCGCAGCCTGCTGGAACTGATATTCGCGGCGGCATCGCTGCTGATAGATACCGTACGGACCTTTTTCCTGGTCGTGCTCTCCATACTGGGCCCTGTGGCGTTCGCCTTCGGCGTGTGGGACGGCTTCCAGTCCACGCTCGGGCAGTGGTTCACAAGGTATATCTCCGTCTATCTGTGGCTTCCGGTGAGCGACCTGTTCAGCACCCTGCTCGCCAAGCTCCAGGTGCTGATGCTCCGGAACGACATTCTGGAGTTGCAGGGCAATCCCGACTACTCGATAGACAACTCCAACAGCGTGTACATAATTTTTATGCTGATAGGGATTATCGGGTACTTCACCGTCCCGACGGTGGCGGGCTGGATTGTACAGGCGGGCGGTGCCGGAAATTTCAGCCGCAACCTGAACCGGACCGCCACGAAAGCGGGCAGTTTTGCTGCCGGGGTGGGCGGTTCCGTGCTGGGGAATATCGGAGGACGGCTGAGAGGAAAATAACAGAGACCGGTTTGCGGGATGCGTATGCTGCATACGGCTACTAACGTATGCAGCCTGATACGACTAACGTTAGTAACCGTGCACGACTAACGTATGTAGCAACCTGCTACTAACGTATGTAACAAGCCGTCACTAACGTATGTCGCCAAGAGCACCATACGTATCCCGCCGGAAGAAAGAAAAAATCAATCAATCCAAAGAAACGATTCATACATGGAATTCAAGTCATTGACCAACATTGAAAGCAGCTTCCGCCGCATCCGGCTGATGCTGGCGGTCTTCACCGGCTGCTGTGCGCTCGTCACCGGCTATGCGCTGTGGAGCTCGTACCGCTTCGCCGAAAGGCAGCGTGAGAAAATCTACGTGCTGGACGGCGGCAAGTCGCTCATGATGGCCCTCTCGCAGGACCTTTCACAGAACCGTCCCGCCGAGGCGAGGGAGCACGTGAGGCGCTTTCACGAGCTGTTCTTCTCGCTCTCGCCCCAAAAGGACGCCATCGGGCACAACATCAACCGCGCCCTGCAACTGGCGGACAAGAGCGCCTACCACTATTATGTGGACTTTGCCGAGAAGGGCTATTACAACCGGCTGATTTCGGGCAACATCAACCAGGTGGTGCATGTGGACAGCGTGGTGTGCGATTTCGCCGTTTATCCTTACAAGGCGACGACGTATGCCCGCCAGATGATCATCAGGGAGAGCAACGTGACCGAGCGCAGCCTTGTCACCTCCTGCTCGCTCCAGAACACAGGGCGCTCGGACGACAATCCGAACGGGTTCATCATCGAGCAGTTCACCATCCTGGAGAACAAGGACATAAGGAGTACGGAGCGATGAAAAGAGGATATGCCAGCCTAAGACGGGCGGACGGCCGGATACGGCTGTTCTGCCGCCGCCTGACAAGAAGACAACGGAGCCTGGTGACAATCACCGCCTTCCTTCTGTTCCTGGCCGCCTGCCTGTACACGATTGTCTCCGCGCTCTCCGGTCCGGGAAAGAGCGACGGGACGATGAGAATAGAACATATCCGGCGGCTCGACTTGCGGCCGGAAGACAATACAAATCCATCCAAACAACTGCTACGATGAAAACGGATATACAGAAGATAAAGAAACTGCTGGGACTGTCGGGTGACGGGCCGCTGACACCCGAAGAGAAACGCCGGCGTGCGAAGTTTGTCATCTACCCGCTTTTTTTCCTGATGTTCGCGGGGGCCATTCTGCTGATATACGGCCCGACACAGAAGGAAAGGGAGGAAGCCGGAAAAGGCCTGGGCTTCAATACGGAAATCCCCTCGCCCGAGGAGACCCGCATGGAGGGCAACAAAGTCAGCGCCTACGAACGGGATGCCCTGGCAAAAAAGGAGAGAAAGCGCAAGGACACCTTTCAGGAAATGTCGGAACTGTTCAACAGGAAACGGAACGACACCCTGCGTGTTGCGCAGGGCGGAGCGAACGTGGAACTTCCCCCGGAACCGGAAGCCATGACACCCCGCAGTCCGGTGCGTTCGTCCACGGAGGCCTACCGCAACATGAACCGCTCGCTCCATACCATCCATGAGCCGCGCGACCATCCGCAGGACAAGGAACTGCTTCGGCGCATCGAGAGCCTGGAAAAGAGGCAGTCCGGGGAGCACCCAGACGGCGGCGGGCAGTCACTGGAAGAGAAGATGGCACTGATGGAGAAGTCATACGAGCTGGCGGCCCGTTACAACGGGAAGCAGACGACCGCCGCTCCGGCAGCCGACCGGAAAGAACGGACCGCCGCCCGACCGGTGAAGCAGGTGCGGCAACAGGTGGTGTCCTCCCTGTCCCGGCCTGCGAATGACGAAGAGGGGATTGCCGGAGAACGGAATACGGGATTCCATACCCCCGTCGGCAAGACGCTCTCCCCGGACAGGAACACCATCGCCGCCTGCGTGCACGGAACGCAGACCGTATCGGACGGGCAGGCCTTGCGCCTCCGGCTGTTGGAACCCATGGCGGTGGACGACCGCCTCATACCCAAAGGCACCCTGCTGACCGGAAGCACGCGTATCCGGGGGGAACGGCTGGACGTACTCGTCGAGACGGTGGAATACAAAGGGGCGGTCATTCCGGTGGAGCTGGAAGTGTATGACGCCGACGGCGGGCAGGGAATACTTGTCCCGAACTCGCTGGAATACGATGCCGTGCGTGAGATAGCCGCCAACATGGGAACCTCGATGGGGAGCAGCATCAACATCTCGACGGACGCCGGTGCGCAGATAGCCTCGGACGTGGGGAAAGGCGTGATACAGGGCGTGTCACAGTATGTCACCAAGAGGATGCGGACGGTGAAAATCACGCTGAAGGCCGGGCACAGGCTGCTGCTCCATACCCCGGAGTAGAAAAAGAGAAAACACAATTATTCAACAACCAACCAACAACAATCGGACATGAAGAAGATTCTGATGATGTTTGCCCTTCTGACGGGCTTTTTAGCTGCCCATGCGCAGCAGAGTAGCGGAGATTATTTTGAAGGGCTGAGCCGCAAGATAGGCTTCAGCCAAATGATACCTCCGCATGGCCTGGAAATCACCTACGACAAGACGGTGCATGTGATTTTCCCCTCATCCGTCAAGTACGTGGACCTCGGTTCCCCCAACCTGATAGCCGGCAAGGCTGACGGCGCGGAGAACGTGATCCGGGTGAAGGCCACGAGAAAGCATTTCCGTAACGAGACAAACATGAGCGTGATTACCGAGGATGGGAATTTTTACACGTTCAATGTCAAGTATGCCGACGAGCCGCTGCTGCTGAATGTGGAGATGTGCGACTTCATCCATGACGGGGAGGCGGTGAACCGTCCCAACAACGCGATGGAGATCTATTTGCAGGAACTGGGCAACGAGTCGCCCAGGCTGGTGCGTCTGGTCATGAAGTCCGTGCACGGACAGGACAAGCGGAGAGTGAAGCACATCGGCTGTAAACGCTTCGGCGTGCAGTACCTGCTCAAAGGGCTCTATGCGCACGGTGACCTGCTCTATTTCCATACCGAGGTAAGAAATTCCACCCACGTGCCTTTCGATGTGGACTTCGTGACCTTCAAGATCGTGGACAAGAAGATAGTGAAACGTACCGCCATGCAGGAACAGGTCATCTGTCCGCTGCGTGCCTTCAATTACCTGACCCGTGTGGACGGGAAAAAGAGCGGGAGAACGGTGTTTGCCCTGCCCAAGTTCACCCTCCCCGATGACAAGAAACTGGTGGTGGAGATGTATGAGAAACAAGGGGGACGCCACCAAACCTTTGAGATAGAGAATGAGGACCTGGTGCGTGCCGAGACCATCAATGAACTGAAAGTGCGATGAAAAGGTATGTGTATATCACCCTTGCGCTGCTTGCCCTTATGGCGGGGCAAGCCCATGCGCAACGCTGTCTGCCGGGAATGAAGGGGGTCCGTCTCACGGCGGAAATGGCGGACGGCTTTTACTGCGGAGCGAATCGGCACGATGCCGGTTACGCCTTCTCGCTGGCCGTTTCCACCTACACGAAAAAAGGAAACCAGTGGGTGTTCGGCGGGGAGACGCTCCGGCGCAACCTCCCATACAGGAACACGCATATCCCGACGGCGCAATACACGGGCGAGGGCGGCTATTACCATACGTTCTTTTCCTCGCCGGGCAAGGTGCTGTTCCTGAACCTCGGTGTCTCGGCCCTGCTGGGGTATGAGACGGTAAACGGAGGCAAGAAACTGCTGGATGACGGTGCCGCCCTGCACAGGTGTGAATCGTTCATTTACGGCGGTGCGGCGACATTGGAAGCGGAAGGTTACCTGTCGGACAGGGTTGTCCTGCTGCTTCGGCTGCGTGAGCGGTTTGTGTGGGGCGGCGCCTCGGGCCGTTGCCACTGCCAGTATGGAATCGGAGTCAAATACATTTTCTAACCCTAAAACAGATATATACCCATGAAGAGAAAAATCCTTGATTGTATGATGGCGGCCTGTTGCCTGGCTGCCGCCCTTTTTTGTCTTGTTTCTTGTGACGGCGGGCTGGATGTCCGGCAGGAATACCCGTTCACGGTGGAAGCCATGCCGGTAGCGGATGGAATAGCAAACGGCGAAACGGTGGAAATCCGTCTGGAAATCAGACCGGAAGGCAACTTTGCCGGAACGGTCTATACGCTGAGGTACTTCCAGCCGGACGGCAAGGGCAGCCTGAAGATGGAGGACGGCACGGTGCTAAAGCCCAATGACCGCTACCTGCTGAATGAACGGAGATTCCGGCTGTATTACACTTCGCAAAGCGCGGATGACTCGCAGACCATCGACCTCTATTTTGAGGACAACTGGGGGAATATGCGGCAGCTGACCTACGGTTTCAATGTGAATGATGCGGAAAACAACGTTCCGGGCAATGAGTAGGGCATGGCTCAGGCTGACGGCCGGAGTGTTTATGGCGTTTGTGGTCTCCTCCGCTTTTGCCCAAGGAAAGGGGGAAGTGCCGGATTCGCTGTTTGACAAGGCCGTGGAATTCATCAAACGGGCGGAAGGCTGGCATCGGGGACAGATGCCTTACATCGGTTACGGGCATTGCTTGCTTCCGGGGGAGACATTGACCGAGAACCTGAGCAAGGCACAGGCCGATTCGCTGCTGAGGAGTGACCTTAGAAAGTGTTGTGATGCGTTCCGGGAGTTTGAAAATGATGCATTGCTTTTGGGCGTTTTGAGCTATAATGTGGGCATTTTCAGATTGAAGGGCCATGGCAGGATACCGAAAAGCCGGTTGATACGGAAGCTGGAAAAAGGGGAGCGTGACATCTATGAGGAGTATGTTTCCTTTAGGTGCTATAAGGGGAAAGTGATTCCAAGCATAGAGAGAAGAAGAAAAGCCGAGTTTGCGCTTTTCTATATACCTTGAAAGTAGCAGAAAACACAAAAAAAACATCTTACATTTCCATTTTCTTCTTATATTTGTAACACTAACTTAAGTCAATAAAATTATGGACATTGAAAAAAATATCGAAAAAAGCATTAAGAAATTAGAGTTTATAAATCAATGGATTTTTAATTGTGATACTAAGAGTTCATTCGTTCTAACTTTCTTAGGAGTTATAGTAACAATTATATTCACATCAGATATAGGGCACGACATGATTGCCACTCTCCATTTCAGGTGTGCAGATCACATAAGTAAATCAAATATACGAAACTTAATATCTTTAGTTTGTGCAATAGCTTTTTGTGTAAGCATAATCATCAGTATATACCAACTATACCAGACACTATGTGGTAGAGTCAATCCTATAAAATATGAACAACAAGGGTTACAGCTAGAATCAAACATTTTCTTTAAAACAATTCAGTCCAGAGGATTCTCTGAATATGAAATAGGTACTAATTCTGAAAACGAAGAGCAATATTTAAATGATCTTAATTCTCAAATTTATATCAACTCCAAAATAGTAGAAAGTAAATTTAAGCATTACAATAATAGCCTAAAAGCTATATTGTACGGATTTGGAAGTTTTCTGTTCTTTGTTTTACTAAACAGCTAAAATATGCCAAACTTACAACAGATTATAGCGTTACGAAGAAAGTATGCTCCACTACAGGAGATTAGTGATTCCTTTAATATACAAACAAAGGAACTAGGGGATTATTTAGAATTTCAAGAACTGGAGAAAGCATTTTCTGTTGAGCATATTCAGCCTCTTTTTGAGCATGTTCCAAAAACCAAGTTTTTTGCTATAACTGCAAAAAAACAGACATCTAACATTGTTGATTATTTCGAAAAGCAAGAAAAAGTACATGTTGTTCTTTTATTTATTGACATAACCCACTTTTCGTCTAAAACCAATAGTGATTCTCCTCAAGAAGTCACAGAACGGCTAGATAACTACTATCGTGAACTAATGCCAATAATATACAAACATGGTGGAGAAATAGAAAAAATTATGGGAGATGGGATCATTTGTATATTTGGAAAGCCTTTTTTAAACTTTAGTGACTATAAAATTAAATATAGGAAAGCAGAAGAATGTGCAAGAGAAATTATAAATCATTTCAAAAATTCTCCTAACGAAGTAAAAATAGCATTACATGATGGTCCAGTGATTTATTATAAGACACCTACTGAATATTATGAAGAATATACTATGATAGGGAATACATTAACCGAACTATACCGCTTGGAAAGTGTCTCTATGCCTAATAGTATAAATTATTATGCAAATTCGTATTATAGTAGATTAAAAGGAAAAAAGCCTTTAGGTTTAGTTATTAATAATGCATCATGCTGGACACACTCTTGCAGAGAGTATGCTCTGCAAGGCATAGGCAAAAGAGTAGTTAGGATCTTAAAAAGAATATAAAACATGGATAAAGATAATTTGCAATCAATATCTGATGCTATAAAAGACATTATCAGCACGAACTTTACTTTTGATACATATTGTATTAATGTGCCTCACTATGATGATTCAGGACTTACATTTGAAAGTGGGGAGACGAAAAAGGGAAAAATGATTAAAACCTGTGTCCTTTTTGTTGATATAAGAAATTCAGTAGCATTGAATAAAAAATACAATGTGGAAGCAATGGGACAGTTGTACACTTCATTCGTAAAATCAGCTTTATGGTGTGCCAATTACCACCATGGACTCGTAAGAAACATTATTGGGGATAGAGTAATGATTGTATTTCCTCCAAAAAACTGTTTTACCAATGCTATAGAGTGTGCAATTTCAATAAATACGATTTCCTCCAAAATAATCAGACGATACTGTGATGATTTTAAATGCGGGATTGGAATTGATTATGGAGAAATGTACGTTCATAAAACTGGTATAATAAAGCAGGGAAAAGAGGCCAGCTCGTACAAAAATCTAATTTGGATTGGGAGACCTGCTAATATTGCTTCACGACTAACAGATATCGCTAATAAAGAATTATCAGAAACTATATTTCGAGTTACAAGAAAACTTAAAAATCCAAGAGCATACCGTCATAAAGATCAAGGATATACATATTTGCCTTCTTCTCTTTTAGGACCATTAGAGCGAGTTCATAATGAGCCATTGTATTTGGACAAAGAAGAAACAGTTGAAATGTCCATTGAAGAATTTTCCAATTCAATATGGCAAAGTGAGAGTACAGGCGAAATTAGTACCTTAAATGGTAAGATGGTTCATTTTGAAAAAGATATAAGAAATTTTTCTCAGAAACCAATTCTCATGACCCAAAGCGTCTATAATGGTTTTATGAATGAAACTCCAAATCATAGTACTATTTCAAAGAAATACTGGCAAGAAGTAAAAGCGGATATAAGAGATTATGAAGGTAAAGTATGGGGAGGTGATATTGTTTGGTCTAGTGTAAAAGATATTAATAGCTAATAAACAGATGGCAAAAGGCTAAAGGAAGGGTCGTATCATTGCTCAAAACTGAGTTTGATGCGACCCTTTTAGATGTCATAGTTACAATGTGTAACTTTTCGGAGTAGTCATTTTAGTTTTGGCTTTACTCTCATAATGTTGTTTTACTTGATTTTCTATATTCATTTTCAGGATTGCCTTGACGCAAGAAAATTGAGATAGTCCGCAATGGCATGCTGACAGCCGGTGAAATCAGGTGTCCGTTTGCCTTTACACTTTCTAAAATAGATTGTTCCCGATTTTGTAAGACCGTTTACGGATTTGTTGAATGTGCCTTTGGTACGGATATGGATTTCAAAACCGTCCCGTTTGGCTATTTCAAGAAAAACATTTGCCTCGATTCGTTCTCCATTTAGAAAACTCTGTTTACAATCGTCAATTTGCTGTTGCCATTCCTTTTCCTTTAATCGCTGTTCCTTTTCTTCCTTAGCCTTCAGTTCCAGCCGTTTTTGTTCCTGTCTTTTTAAGTACGCTTCACGGGCTTGCCACAAAGGTGCAGTGTCAAGCCCAAGAGCTTCAAACACACGGATAGAAAGAAGAGAGATATGAACTCCTCTTTCTAAATCTTGAAGTGTATTTGTAATCCAATTTTTACAATAAGCGGCAGTTGCTTCTTTGCGTTCCTCCTTGTCAAGGAATCGGCGTGAATGCTGTCCGCAAGAGAAAAATACATTTTCTATCTTGCAGACAACATGGAATATGTCCTCGCTTTCGTTTCCATATTCGTTTTTTGTAGATAACGAGAGATAAACATTCTCCGCATACGGCTCCAACTCCATATAAGGAGCGACGACAGTATTCCCGTCAAACTTGTATTTGAATACTTTTGCTTTCATAATTTATCTGTTATGATTGTTCATTCATATAATCCAATATGCTCCCTTCCAGCCTGTCGTATATCCGGTTGAATTGGTCCTGATATTCTTCCAGAAAAGCCCCGTCCGCATCGCACATTTCATCGAGTGTCTTATTGTTTGTCCGACATAATTCAGTATCGGTCAGTTCACAGACTATTTCGATAAGCATCGAGCGTTCCTTGTCTTCGGGGAGTAATTTTTCTTTTTTCAAGCAACAATAGTTGCGGATATTGATTCTCAGATACAGGTCTGCCTCTTCCCAGCGTTCATCCGGTAAGAATGTGAATGCCTGTTTCAGTTCATCGGGTTGTTTGTCCCACCATTCGTTCAAACTCTTCGGTTCCATATTCATAAGTTTAATTGGTCGATAACCGTTTGGTTTGCCATTGCCGATTCCAAATCACCTTCCCGCAAATCGTTCGCGTCGCATAATTCACGCAGGTTTCTTACTTCGGCATCAAGGTATTCCCGTGCCGTCTCTTTGTCACACCTGCAAGAGGTGCATATCCTGTCAATGATTATTGTTTCCATCATTATTTTTATTTAGTTTTTGTAACTGGAACCGGATAAAAGCTGTACGGTTGTCCTGAGTATCTCGTCCAGCCAGTTGATGCAACGTGCCCCGAGTTCAAAAAGACCGTCAATTTCGTACAAGTCATGGGAATGTTTGTCTTCCACAACGAGATGGAGGTCCTCCCCGAAGAATTGTATCCTGCGCACCAGGCACTCATAGGGATCGCCGTCATGGTCGAACCATATCACGTACACGGCATCCACCGTATCGGGAAACTCCATTTCCGTTTTCCCATATTCTTCCAATACCGCTTTTATGGCGGCTGTAATCTCCTTGCGGAGTTTTTCCACTTGTTCGCTGAAATCTGTTTTCATAAGGCATAGAAATGAATGCGGGAGCCGCCGGCGGACTCCCACGATTAGACATCCGGTTTATTTATCGGAAACATTACGTGTAGATATTGATATGATTGAACGATTCCGGACAATGCTGGAAGACAAGCGGCAGGTTGACATGCACCATCGGGTACTCCACCCAGCCGTTGCCTCTCCGGTAACCGGTATCAGTGGCGAGGTGATTCAACTCCAGAAACTCCATCGCGTCGGGATTGTTGTTGATGTCGATGAAAGCCCTGTCGGGCAGTCCGATGGCATCCAACTCTTCCAGATTGACCGTCAGGATCGTGTAAGGCTCTTCCGTATCGGCCAGTTCCAGACAGAGGGCGAGCCAGCCGTTGTGATAGATCTGCGGAACCAGCCGTACAGCCTGCCCCTGATAGATGTATAGTTTCTTCCGATAGGAGTTGTCGGACGGGACGATTTCAAACTCGTCTTCCTTTTCCGTGAAAGAAAGCATCGGGTTATGGACTGCCACGAATGTATCGTCTTCCATCCGGTAGCACAGGTGATCCGTTCCTGCCGAACGGATGATTTCTAATGAAGTGTTCATGATCCGGTTGTTTTTTAAGTTATGTAATGAGTAAATGTTATTTATTAGTTGGTTTTTACCCAGTTCATAAGTTGTCCCGATATCTCATGCAGTTCCCGGCACCGTTCCGGCTCCTGTTCCCGTGCGAAAGCGGTGATGCCCTGCGTCAGCTTCCACAGGGTGGCCCCTCCGGTCACTCCGTCCTCCGGATTGTTGTTCATCAGTAATTTTTCCACTTCACGCCCTTCGCTCTTCAGCAGGCCGCCTTTCTGCACCAGTTGTTTGAGCTCCTTGTCGAAGTCCACATCTATTTCCGAAGCGCCCTGTATTTCGATGGCTTTCTGCATAAGTGTATCCTTGTTGTACAGTCCTTTGGTCAGGTCCGATACTGCCGATACGGTGGTCTGCGTGTCCAGCTCGTAGGTTTTCTGTGACAGTGCCAGTGAATCGGGCAGTCTTGCCCCCAGATGCACCTGCCGCATGACGGATTCACGTACCATCCCGTTCAGGCATGCCCCGTTGAGCAGGAACGAACGCATGTCCACGGATCCGTTGCCATAGTCGGAAGTGGAAAAGCGTGCCCCGGCAAAGATGATGACCGTCCCGTTCTTTCTGGTGGGAATCTCAATGGGTGTGGGCAGGATGGTCTCGCACCAGACCTTGGTGTCATTCATGTAGGCGTCCGATACGACCGCCCCCTGATTGGCCGCCTCCCGGATGAATGCGGTCAGGATATCCACCGAATTGAGCCGCCGGTACGAGTCGGACAGTACGCCCCGCACTTCCATGCCTACCGCCCGGATAAGTACCCGTGTGCGCGCGGTCCAGCCCGAATGCTCATTAAGGATGGTGGCGCAAAGCTGTTTCTGCCATACATCGCCACCGGACAGTTCGCGCAGGTACTTGGCCGGCACCCCCATCTTCTCCGAAATCTGGCTGATGGCATTGCCGTGCAGACTGAAATTTCCCTCCGGCATGGTCATTTGCACCCGGTCCGCCGCGCGGAATGAAATGACAGGCTGTTTCTCCTTGCCGCGCAGGTTCACCCCGATGGGGGCGATGAAGTCCTGCGCTATTTTTCCTTCGTCAAGCAGCCGTGCGATGGTCTCCATGACCCCCTGCCGTTTGCCTTCCACCATCCGTTGTACCTTGTTTATGACCACCTGGTTCAATCCCTGCTGTTTTTCTACCGATGCAGGATTCGGCATTACTGTTACTTCCATATTCTTGTTTTTTAATGATAGGTTTATTTCTTTATTCTCCATCCGTTCCTGTAATGGATGGTCCTGATTCCGGTCCGCACATACCCCTGATTCTTGTCATGCCTGTATTCGTACATGAGCAATGCATGGTTTATTGCGGGCAGCTCACCTTTCTCCCTCAGTTTGTCCAGATGCGGCTTTGCCGCCTCCAGGCAGGAAAACCCGCCGAAGAAGCGGTTGCCCGCCATGTTGTAGAGTTCGATAAAATCATAATTTGTTCCCATGGCCTGTCTTGTTTTGGACGGGAGGTTCCATCCCGTATTTTTTCATGAAGCGGATATATTCCTTCTCACTGTATCCGGTCATTCCGAACAGTTCGTAGTAACCGTGTATGAAGGTCTTTTCCGTTCTTGCCTTGTGGGGACTGGCGCTCTTGTGGCAGCAGACAATGTGCCGGACAAAGCGGTAGCACTTGCACAAGTCCTCCCAGATGGTGTATTCCCTGTCCGTATGAGGTTCGTAATAGCCGCAGGAGAGGTTGATGCAGGATACGGACAGCCCCCTTGCCTTCAGGGTATGCACGTCCGTGCTCAGCCCGCTTGCCGGGTGATACCCGTATCTCCCGGGACTGACGGTCTCCAGGAATTCCTCCGAGCAGAGTTCCATCCCGTGGACTCTTGTAATGATGTCACCGTTGCCCTTGCGGTCACATCCGATGACGAAGCGGCAGTCCGCAAAGAAATCCATGTCGGCTTTCCGGCTGCCTATGCATCCGTTTTCTTCCTGTACGAAGAAAGCACATTTCATCGCCTTGAAACTTTCCAGGCACTTCAAACAGACCCAGATGCCGTTCTTGTCATCGGCACCGATTCCGGTCATCCGTCTGTGTTTATGGTCGTATCCGACAATCATCGATTCCGCGACAAGGTGGGCTGCATACGTGCCTGTCTTGCGGCGGTGCACTTCGTCCATGTGTGCCACGACACAGGGGTAGCTTTTCCGGTTGCCTTTGACCGCGTAGATGTTGCCATGCCTGTCTTTCCGGTAAGCGATTCCCATGCGTCTGAGCTCGTCCGTGATAAACCGGGCCATCCGCTTCTCCCCGCCTGAGGGAGAAGAGATGTTGTAAAGGGCCATTAATCTTTCCATATTCTGATATTTAAGAGGTGAATAATTTCTGAATTTGCAGGTAGCTTTTGAATCCGGGTATGGGCCGTCCCTTTTTGAACAGCGTGGAGGGATAGATTTTTCCCTTGTATTCCACCGGAGTCCCTTTCATGATCGTGCCGAAGGCCGTTTGTGTATAATAGAGGGGGTAACACACGTTGCAGTACAGTCTGTTGCTGTCCTCATGTATGCCTCCGCATTGTGGGCATACATACCTCAAGGCTGTTGCACACCCCTGTGTGTGCTGGCAGGAGGCGATCGCCGTACAGCCGTTGTGATTGGTCAGTTCCAGCCTGCTACCGTTCAGGTGGATGTAATGGAACGTATCCAGATAGGGAACCCCTTTCTTGTGCCACCGGAATGCCGGCACCTTCACCGACAGCCGGACATGCACTTCCGTGCCGGGTTCCTCTGCCATTCCGGGTATCTGGCTCATGCTGATGAAATCTTCCGGATGCGTATAGTCGTTGTATTTCTTCCGTAGGTTGATGCCGAGGCTTCCCGCCTGCTCCCTGATCAAATCCATGACAAAGGCGTGTGACGTATAGATACGATCCAGTACGGAAACCTGTACGGCCGGCATTCCGGTTGTGTTCCACACGGCTTTCCTCCATACGACGGCCCTTCCGATCACGTTGTTCCCTTCGTCCCTCGCTACCAGGATGCCGGCACCCGCGAAGTTGGCGTAGAAATCCGCCGCATTGCGCGCCTTGTCTTCGTACCGCATACATGAATTGTGCAGGGTGGACGTGTCTCCGTCCGTAATGGAACTGTAGTTGGATTCCTGATAGGCGTCCAGGAAATCATTCATTCCCGTATGCAACCTGACGGAAACTTTGCTGTCGAGCGTGATGGCGCTGCGGAAATAACTGATCTCGCAGGATGTGTATTCCCGCAGGTTCTTGAACTGTTCGATGAAGGTGGATGGTTCCAGGTCTGTCCGGTTTTCAGGGAACCAGGGTGCCTGAGGGTTGTTCCTGTCCGGGAAATTGGGATGTTCCGGGTCCTTGTTGAAGGCGGTGAACACAATCCGGATTTTCCGGAAGGAACCGCAGTCCGTCCACTTCCGTTTGGTGGACAGGAAACTATAGGATCCGCGGATAATCTCCTGCGCCGGGCGGTTTTTCTTCAACTCGGACAGGATGTCCGCCGCGATCACACTTCCGTTTGCCGCCGCATGCGTCAGACGGGATTTCAGTTCGTTGCTTGCATAAAGTCTCATGATATTGTTTTTTTAGAAGTTAAACATGCGGGACGGGATACCGGGGCATCCTTCCGCTTTTGGAATTGTGCCATACGCTGTTTCAGGCCGGAAAGGGGGATGTTCCGGCTTGTCCGGTATTCGTCCTCGCTCATTTTCCGGATGGTGGGAATGCCGGTCGTCGTCAGGACAGGATTCACGAACCATCCGTCCTTGAAGTCCTCGGGGAGCAGGCTGTCATGCTGGATGACCTCGCCCACGCATCCGTGTATGAGCATGTTGCAGACGGTCATCAGGCAGCAGGTACGGCTGATGTCCTCCGCAACCAGGTAATTGCCCAAGTTGCGTACGTGGTACGCCAGTAGCAGCCTTCCGCTTCCGCAAGTCGGGTCATTCATCCGTTTGCCGGTCGTTTTCTCATCCGTACCGGTACATTGTACCATCAGGTCACAGATGTGCACGGGGGTGAAGAACTGTCCGTGCGCCTGCTGCCCGCCCCGGGAAGAGAGGGCCATGAACAGGTCACCGAACGCGTCGAACCACTCACGGGTCTGCAATTCCCGCTGCATGAGCTGTATCCATCCGGCAAGCAGTTCCATGAAGAAACGGTTCTGCTGCCGTTTGTATTTCCAGTCCTTGACGGGCGGCGCACCGGGTGAGAACCCGTGGGTGACGTAACGCAGGAAATCGTTGAAGACGGACATCGGCTCGTATCCGTTCGAATATGCGAAATCGCAGATAAGCTTCTCAAGCGGACGTAACGCTTGCGGAGTGTTGTACTGTGCCATATTATTCTGATTTTTTATAGATGGTTACTGTATGCCCGTCATGGTCTGTCCGTATCCTGACGGGGGAAACACCAAGGAAAGAGAGGTGGGTTTCCGCTTTCAGCATGTTCCATTCCCATGCGGGGAGTTCCTTCCATTCCATCCGGTATCCCCATAGTATGAACAGGCCTTGGCGGAATCCGTCGAAAAGTCTTCCGTGCAGGATCCCGACCATCCGGTCCAGTTCTTCCTTGGAGTAGACAGTGAATGATTCGTTCCGGTAAATGAACGCGCCTGCCGGCTCAATGTCCTGCCGGCGTTCGATGAGGTATTTTGTCCATTCTTTTGTGGTGTACTCTCCGTACAAGGGTTCAGGTTCCGTATATTTCCATGCCCTGACGGATGTGTGGAACAGGACCGCGCCGTTCTCGTGTCTTCCGGTATGCCCCCATGTCCGGAACTGTTTGCCGCGTATGCCGTCCGGAAGTAATAATCCCGGGTCTGTCGTAACCCAAGGTCCTCCTTCCGTGTTATAACAGGTCCGTCCTTCTTTCTCATGGCAGAACGGCATCCGGGGAAGAAGGCAGAGCTGGGCTTCCCGGCCATCGCTTCTTTCAATGTGCGCCTGCGGATAGTAGTCGCCGCCACGGGTGGTATAAGTGACGGTGTCTCCGGCTACGGGTGCCGGGTTCTCTTCCCGCTCTTTCCGCATCCTGAAGATCAGCCGGTTCACTTTCTCCACATCGCGCTCCTCTATGGAACATGCGCATCCTTCACGCTCATTGAGCCGGACCAGGCTTTTCAGGTCATAAAAGTTACTGTATTCCATGTCATGACCGGTTTTGTTGGTACAATCCGACCTGGCGGGCAACCATGTCACAGAATTTCTGTCCGTTCTCCTTCTCGCTTCTGAAATAGGCGATCATGTCCCAGAGGTTCCGGTTGAAATAGCCGGTCCATTTCTCGTAGTAGTGGCTTCCGTCGACCTTCCCGAACGTTTCCTCGAAAAGCGCGGGAGTCAGTTCCTCATCCCCGTGATGGTTGTATTGCCACAGGGAGACAAGCAGCATTTGGTTGTAATCCAGTGTTTCCATATCTGTTCTTTTTTAGTGAGACATCTGCCTACACGGGTAGGCATTTTTATTTCTTGATGTCTTTCCTGCCTGTTTGCCGGGGATTGTGCAAGGCTTGGCGAAAGAAAATACCGGAGCGGAGCGAGGATGATTTTCTTTCAGCCAACCCAGCCCCTGCAAGGGGCCGCCTTGCGCAATCATCCCGGCAAACGGCTATCTTTACAGCAAGAAATGAAAAAGCGGACCTCAGCTTTTCAGTTCTGAAGTCCGCTTTCCGGTCATTTTGGAATTTCATGCTTTTCAGGTATGTATCTGCCATCCGTGGAACGGCTGCAATGTTACGGCGAACGATCTGTCAGGAATTCCGTGATAGAGCAGACCTCCCACGATACCAGTTTTTCCGTCGGGATAGCGTTGTGTGAAGCCGAACGAGTATGGGGCATGGTCATAACAGAGTGAAATCTCGCTGGGCCGGTCGGGATTTTCCTCCCAACTCTTCAACCGGTCCAGACATTTTTGGAGCGAGGTGTCGCCGATGGATTCAGCATAGCGCTTTACATTCTCGAAATGTTCTTCATTCAGGATTTTCATGACTTTTGCGTTTTATCTGTTAAACAATGAAGAAGCGGACCTCGGCTTTTCCGCTTTGAAGTCCGTTCTCCGGTCATTTTGGGATTTCATGCTTTCAAATGAAAGGCAAGGCGGTGTCTTCCAACATGGGGGCCAGCATCCGGCACATCTCGTAAGCCGCCCTGTTGCGCCCGTCAATATGGCTCGGCTCACGTTTTGCCATACCGATGATGCATGCTTTCATCACTCTGAAGAAAGCCTGTTCCAATGTCTTGTGAAAATAGGGAAGGGTTTCGGCGAAACGTTCCGGATTGAACCCCATGTCATTCAACGCCTGTTCCAGTTTCCTGGCCGTCTTGTATTCACGGCTTTCCTCCAGTCGTTCCGGAATGTCGCCGAAACGGGCTGTATGCAACTGGCGTTCCAGCTCGGTAACGGCTACTGAAAGTAGTAGTTGGATGGCGGCGACATTGCCGATTCCGAATTTCTGACCGTCGGTTGTGTGGAACTCGATTATGTCCACAGTACCGTTTTCCTGCATTCTCTTGTAGTGGGCAAGATTCTCGCCCAACATTTTTGCTTTTTGATTGTCCATAATCTTATTTTTTGAATTGGTATTTGATTCGTTCTTGTGTAGTTGTTTTCAGTCAATCCAGAATGTGCCGCAATGCGGACATTTGGTTCCACATGGGAAACTGTTTATATAATAGGTGTTCCTGTGACGCTTATGGTTCATGTCTCCCAAGGTGCATCCGCCTTCCCGGAATCTTTTTTCATAAAGGGCTTCCTGTTTCTGATGCTCGCTCATGCGGCTTTTCCGCATGGTGGACTTCAACGGCTTCATTCCGGTTTCCCACCGGGTGGAATCACACCAGCTGTTCAGCATCCCGCAGATTTCATTGGCATAGGAATAATGCACTTGGGAGTCCGTAAAGAGGTTGTCCCTGCAAAACGGGAGGGTGATGTCCGTTGGCAGCCTGACATGGTATCCTGCACCGTTGCGGCTGTCCGCAATGGCAACGATGACATCTCCGTAGAACCGGATGCGCTTGAAATCATTTCCGGTATCTCCCGTGAGCAGTCTGGAGAATATGGCATTGAAATAGATGCGGAGCTCGCCTCCGTATGGGGCATTGGCCAGAAGCTCATGAAGCTCATCGGCAAACTGCCCTTTCTTCAGCTTGAGCGCCCGCCTGATTTTACGGAGGGAGATGGCTTCGGACTCTTTGCGTGCGTTACTTCCGTACACGTATCCTTCTATCTCCACTCCCAGGGAATAGAACATGTTGGTGACGGCGGAGTTGTCTATCAGCTCATCTGTCGGGTCGATGCTGTTCCGTTCGTAAAGCAGGTCTTTTATGCCTTCTTCATTTCGGGCATATTCGTCGGCTTTTCCGTCCGCTTCCATGGCTTTCCTTATATCTGCAAGATACCCTTGCAGGTTGTCGTGCTCCTGTTCGGCATACCATTCCCAGACCTGTTCTTCCAATGGATGGAGGCTGTTCCGGCGGATACACCGTTCCTGCAAGTCCTCACGGCTGTCCAGATTCTCATTGTAGTCCACATAATAGAGGCTGACATATCGGGGGACATAGTCTTTCCAGGATTTCGGGGGCATATTCAGACTGCTTCCTGTCCGGTGGCCTCCTGTTGATTGTGGATGGGAGTTTTCTGTCAAGATTGTTGTGTTCATTTGTCTATTCAGATTATTGCCCGGCGGGGGCATTGACTGTACGCACTTGGGAAAGTTGCAGTTTCACCACCTTTATTTTTTCAATCAGTTCATTCTCTCTTCGGAATGACGGGGTACATTTTGTACGCCGCATCCCGGCTCCCCAGGGGATTTTGTCACACGCCTTTCTCAGGCGTGCCCTTTCGGTGTCCAGGGCGGACTCCAGACGTGCAAGTTTGCGTTGCAACGATTCTTCGGTCATTGTTTTCATGATTCCATCATTTTTTTGAGATATGACGACTGCCGTTATCGGGCTGTCGCCATACCGGGTTGATTATTCAATTTACATTTCCGCCTTTTCTCTTCTGATATTGCGTAAGGCGTATAGCAGGTACAGGAACAAGTCCCTGTCATAAATCCGGAAGAAGAACGGCTCTTGCGTTTCCTTGACCGTTCCGGTAAATGATACGGACTCCCGGTTCATGGGGAACTGGAGAAGTTTTCCGTTTGCCAGCAGGGTGTGCCTTCGTTTTTTTGCCTCTTCCAGAAAGATTTCCATATCATCCCGCCTCTTGTGTGCGGAGAAATAGAGGAAATGATGGCGGCGCAGGCTGAGCAGGATTTCCGCCATGTTTTTTCTTGCGTTTCGGATATCCGGCTCCTCATCCGGGCCGGTGACCAGGTTGCAGATGAATTTTTTCTCTCCGTCCGTATCAGTGAAGAAATAGGGTGTGAGAAGATACTGCCTGTTTGTTTTGCCGGTAATGGCACAGGCCGGCCCTTTGGTGACACCGCCTCTGAAAGTGAGGCTCCGGTAATGTCCCTCCATCTGCCTTTCCAGTTCTTTTCTGGGTGTGGTGACGGAGCGCAGTCCGGTGAAATAACGTCCTTCCACATGAAAACAGAATGTGTACAGGTCTCTGAAGCAGGGCTCGCCGATGAAAAAGAAATTTCTGGTATGTCGGACGGGCGGCAGCATATCCATGTTCTCATAGTATTGGCTTTCTGTTATTTCCTTGAACGGAAGGCACTTGGATTTCAAGTGGATACGGAACATCTTGTCTGCCGTGTTCCTTGAGACGGTGACAAGCCGGGGATTGTCCTCTCCGGCTCTCAGCTCTTCCAGCGTCTTGTGGGTATAATCGCAGTGTATGCCGTCCGACATGGAGGTAAGGAAGCTCCCGTCGAAACGGTACGGGTCGATGACGAATCCGGGTCTTGCATTTTTCATGGCTCAGATGTTTTGAAGATTCAACACTCTCTTGGCGGCACTGAGTGCATTGGAGGTAAGCTGCCGTTGCCATGCCTTGTTTTTGGGTGACCAGCGGAATCCGGCGGATTTCAGTTCCTTGCGTCTGCTGTCTTCGGGAATTCTGTCAAACAGGATCTGAAGGCGGTCTTCCCCATAGTTCCATACAAGTGTTCCGCCCTCGAACGGCACTTCCTTGCTTTCCTGACTTTGCACCGCTTTCAACTTTTCGCGCATCCGTTCCGCAAGTTCCGGCAATTGGAAGAATTTGTTTCTTTGGGTGATGACGGGTTTCTTCACCCTTGCGTTATATTCGGAAATGAAGTCCACCGCTCTGCGGACGATTTCCACTTCCCCGTGATTGGCAAGGGTGGATACCTTGTTCAGGATGCTGCTGACGAACAGGGCACGGCTGTAGCCCCGGCATTGTCCGGTATCAATCCCGTGGATGGTGTCGGCGCTGCTCCTGATGTCGCGTTTGAGCGTCTGCCATGCCTTTTCCCGCTTCTCTTCCTCCGGTCTGGCGGTTTCCTGTTTCCGTTTGACGGATGCAAGGACCTTTTGCCGCCAATCGCGGAATTCCTCGTAGCGGTTCCGGTAGCTTTTGTTCATTTTTTCCTGCCTGCGGTAATCAAATCCGCCCCGTCCCGTCACCATCGGGTTGGCGCAGCGCGAGAGGGCCGAGAGCTGGGCGGACAGCTTTTGCCGGTAGGCGGTGATATAGGTTTCCCGTTCCCCTTCCGGCATGAGTTGCAGGTCGTTGTGCAGCTCCTCCCCGTAAACCATGATGTCCGTTTCTCCGCGAATCTCCGGATCGAAGGAACTCCAGGCGTATGCGTCGCAGGCCTGTTTCCACATATCCTCCAGATAGCCCGGATGTTTGAATGCTATGGCTTCCCAGTCTTTGAAGTTACTGGAATGCAATTCATTCCGGTCTTCCGGATTTCCGTACAGATGTACAAAGTGGTGCATCCCGTGATGCTCCTTTCTGAAATGGAACGGTACGGGAGGATGGTCCGTACCCTTTTCCCGGACCATCGTGACCCGGTGTGCGTTCTCTGCGGTAAGGTCCGTTACTTGTTCTTCCCGGACCTTTGCTGTTGTTGTTTCAGTCATAACCATTGCTTTTTTGATGTCAGCCGTAAATCATTTCGTCCAGTTCTTCGTCCGGCAGTGTGCGGATTTCCTCTTCCGTGCAATAGCAGGCTATGCTCTCGTCCAGCTCGAAAGCTGCCGGGTCGAGGCTTTTGATGCCATCCAGCAGTTCCTGTTCCAGCCTTTCTACGGAAACCGTATAGTTCCCGTCTTTGCCTTGTACTTCCCGTGCCGGATAACTCTTTTCCCGATAGACCAGTGTGGTGATTGCAGGATTCGTATTTTCCTGTCCTGTTCGTACTTTGGTTACTGTCATCTTGTTCATACTTCTACTGTTTTAAAGTTAGACATGACCGGCTCCGTGGAGCCAGTATTTCGGTTTCTTACTTGCCGGGCAGCCCTTTGCCTTGATTGTGCAAGGCTTGGCAAAAGAAAATACCGGAGCGAAGCGAGGATGATTTTCTTTTAGCCAACCAGCCCCTGAAAGGGGCCGCCTTGCGCAATCAGAGAGGCAAAGGGTTATCTTTGCGGGTAAGAAAATGAAAGAATGGCAGGTGTTTATGGATTTTCGGATACAAAAAAAGCCATCCTTGCGGGGACGGCTTTAATGGTGTGTTGTACGTCTATTGCGCCATACGTTCCTTTACATTGTTCATGGCTTCTTTCAGGCTGCTGTTCATGACCCGTGCGTAATGTTGGGTCATGCGTGTGGAGGCATGTCCGAGCATGACGGATACATCCTGCAAGGGAACGTTGTTGGCGAGCGTGACGGTGGTTCCGAAAGTATGGCGGGCCACATGCGTGGTCAGATTTTTCTTTATGCCGCAGAAATCGGCGATTTCCTTGAGGTAGCTGTTCATTTTCTGGTTGCATAAGACGGGCAGGCAGCATCCTTTCTTTATGCAGACCGGGTGTTCCCTGTATTTCTCCAATATGGCCAGGGGAATGGGCAGCAGCGGGATGTTGCTGATGGAAGACGCTTTTCTGCGGCGCTCCAGCTTGACCCTTCCTTTCCTTATCCACCAGTCCCCGAGATTGTCCTGCACCAGATTCTCATTGTTCAGGCCGGCTACATCGGAGAACGCCAGGCCGGTGAAGCAGGCAAAGACAAAGACATCCCTGACCAGTTCAAGCCGGGGAACCGTGAATTTTTTCTTTATGACGGTCTGTAGCTCGTCGTAGGTCAGGAATACCGGATCGGTCTCGTCCTGCTCCATCTTATAACCGTAAAAGGGATTCTTACGCATCCATTCCTTTGCCAATGCCATATTGGTGAATTTCTTGAAGCATTTCATGTAGCGGACTATCGTGTTCCGGCACAAGCCTCCTTCCGTTTTCAGGTAGATGTCGAACGCATGGATGAACTCCGGTGTCAATTCGTGGAAGGTGATGTCCTCCTTGCCATAATAGGAGGGGATAAGCTGCCGCAATTTTTTCACCACATTCTTATATCGGTTAATGGTGACAGGGGAATAGTCTATATTCACCAGGCTTTCCATTTCCTCGATGCCTTCCTGCATGGTGCCGAGCAGCGTACGCATTCCGGTATCTTTTCCGAAAACTCGTTTCAGGATTAGTTTCGGGGTAATCAGGGCCTGTTCCAATACCAGTTCCTTGTGTTTCTCAAGGGCACGGGCATGTAATTCCGCAATATAGGTGTTCAATGCGACGGATGCCCTGTCCCTGCCTTTGCTGCATCCTTTGGCCGCGTTCCATAAGTTCAGAGGCACGCTTCTTTGGATACGGGCATCGTCATAGTCTCCGTTGATGGTTATCCGCATCAGTACGGGCGCCTCACCGTTTTTCAACAATTTCGTTTTGAGCACGAAAAAAAGAATGTTCATTGTTCCTTGTTTCATCACTTTTGTTTTTTAGAAGTGTTACATCCAATTGTTTCGTCAAAACCGGATGGCATGAGGAGGTGAGACGAAGTGTTAAATTCGGTGGCTTTTTTGAGCGGCTTGTGGAAAAGCCATAGAAAAGCCATAAAAATCCCATTTTCCCAGGTTCGAATTGCCTTTGGTATCCCGGGTTCGATTCCTTTTTTTCATTCTGATGGGACATTCCGTAGTTTTAAACTTCTTTCACAATTTCAAGCTCATTCGGCCATGTGTGCAAAATTACTTTTTTACACCGGAGATTGATGTTGACAAATGGTTGAAAAACAATGAAATATGGTGCGTGTTTATGGCTTTTTTCAAAGCCTTAAAAAAAGCCACTGAATTGGCAAAATCCAACTTCACAAATATGTAATAAAATGCGTAACGAGGGTAAAAAAAGAACCCTTGAACTATCTCTAATTCAAGGGTTTTCTAAAAGTGAAAGCTTTTTTGGTGGTGCCACCAGGAATCGAACCGGGGACACAAGGATTTTCAGTCCTTTGCTCTACCAACTGAGCTATGGCACCTTTTTCGTTTGCGGGTGCAAAGATAAAGAGTTTTTTTTATACCGCAAGGCTTTTTGAGGAAAAATATCTAAAAAAGGTGCCTCTTGCTCTATGGAGCGAGGCACCTTACTTCTAAAAATCATTTGCTATCGAAGACATCAGTCGATATTCGGATTGATGCTGTGCCAGTCTTTGATGGCAGGCAGTACACCCATTTCTATCACCTCGTCACGAAGTTTGCAGAGATGGGCATAGCTTTCTTTCAGTTTGGCTTCTTCTTCGGGTGTGCCGTTCAGTTCCTTATAGTGTACGCCGTCTTTGGTAATTTCAGTTTCCATTGCCATCATGATGTGGTCGAAGCCGTGGTTGTGTACATATGTACCGGCAGGCCAGCGGAACGGTTTGCCACCCATAGCTGCAGCTATCATTTCGATGGAGACGTATGCCGGACTCTGGAAGGAAGAACGTCCACGGAGGGCGATGATGTTGGCACCGCCTTTGGTTACCTTAGTCTGGATTTCGACCCACTGTTCTTTAGTCAGGGCAGGGGTACCGATGATATCAAGTAACGGTTTACCGTCCACCTTGGCGGTAGAGGCATATACAGCCATCTGTTCACCATGACCGCCGTAGGTACGGCAATTTTCGATTTTGTCGGGGGCGATGCCGAAATGCTTGGAAAGTTCACTACGCAGGCGGGTGCTGTCGAGGGCGGCCAGTGTGGTCACTTGTGAAGGTTTCAGGCCGGAATACAATAGGGTAATCAGACCGGTGATGTCGGCAGGGTTGAAAATGACAACCACGTGCTTCACGTCCGGACAGTAGGCTTTTACATTCTTACCGAATTCTTCGGCAATAGCGGCATTGCCTTTCAAAAGGTCTTCGCGGGTCATGCCGGCCTTGCGGGCGGCACCGCCTGATGATACCACATACTTGGCGCCGGTCAGCGCTTCTTTGATATCGGAGGTAAATGTGATGTTCATTCCTTCGAATCCGCAGTGGAACAGCTCTTCGGCCACCCCTTCCAGTCCGGGAGCATAAGGGTCGTACAGACATAGGTTGGGAGTGAGATGCATCATGATTGCAGTCTGTGCCATGTTTGAACCGATCATGCCGGCTGCGCCGACGATTGTCAATTTGTCATTTGTCAGAAATTCCATAATCTTTTTTATTTAAAGGTGAGTAATATCTTTTCTTGCTGATTGTCACGATACAAAGATAACCCTTTTTGAAGAGAGTTGTTCATAGAAAAAAGTTATCTTTTAGAGCAAAAAGTTATTTCTTCTTTCCGAACTGCTGTATTGTACCTAAATTACTTATCTTTGTTGGGAAAATGAAGATAAGTAAGAAACTATGAGCATTGAGTTAGGAAAGTACAATACGCTGGAAGTGGTGAAGGAGGTAGCCTTCGGCATGTATCTGGACGGTGGCGAAGAAGGTGAAATTCTGCTTCCGTCGCGTTATGTCCCCCAAGACTGTAAGGTGGGAGACAAACTGAACGTTTTTATATATCTTGATAACGAAGAACGTCTGGTAGCCACTACTCTGACACCGTTAGTGCAGGTCGGGCAGTTTGCCTGCTTGGAGGTGGCGTGGATAAACCAGTATGGTGCTTTCCTTAACTGGGGATTGATGAAGGATCTTTTCGTCCCCTTCCGCGAACAGAAAATGAAGATGCAGGTGGGAAAGAAGTATGTGGTTCATGCCCATTTGGATGATGAAAGCTATCGTATCGTGGCATCGGCCAAGGTAGACCGTTATCTTTCCAAAGAGAAGGCCGCCTATGAGTCGGGGCAGGAGGTGGATATCCTGATTTGGCAGAAGACGGATTTGGGATTCAAGGCGATCATCAACGATGAATATAGCGGCTTGCTATATGAGAGCGAGATATTTCAGCCACTGCACACGGGCATGAGGATGAAAGCCTATGTGAAGCAGGTACGTGAAGACGGCAAGATAGACCTGCTGCTTCAAAAACCGGGGCAGGCTAAAGTAGAAGATTTCTCAGCTACGTTGCTGGACTATATCCGTGAACAGGGCGGACGGATAGCTTTGAATGACAAGAGTCCGGCAGAAGAAATCTATGCAACTTTCGGTGTCAGCAAGAAAACCTTCAAAAAGGCTGTGGGAGATTTGTACAAAAAACATCTGGTTGTATTGGAGGAAGATGGAATCAGGATTAGGAATTAGTCCCAGTCATTAGGAATTTCCCTACTTGTAAATAGAGACAATCATTAGGGAGGGGAATTTCCTCTCCCTATTTTTGTCGTACAATAAAAAAAGAAAAGTCATGATACGTCATTTGATATTAAGTGTTTGTCTAGTTCTGGTAGCGTTTCCCGCAATAAAAGCGGCGCCCATAGACGGAATCCGTATAGAAAGTCCATATCGTAGAGTGCTGGTACTGGTCGACGGACAGCAGGTTTGCCTGCCTACTTTCAGTTGTTTTGTAGCCAATCTGCGTGGTAGTTGTCGGGTAGAGGTTTATGAAGCGCCATCCCGTGGGGAGAATTCCCGAAGAGGAAAACTCCTATATGATGAACGTGTGCATTGCTCCATCAATGAAGTGGAAGATATTTTCATTCCAGAGGACAAAAGACCTGGTGGAAACTGGGGTACTTCTAATCATCACAAGCCTGGCAGACCCGGTGACAGACCGTTAGGAGGCGAGCAGCATGAACCGGTGATGTCACCATCTGCCTTCGAACAGTTTATGGGGCTGATGGAAAAACAGAGTTTCGATTCAGACCGTAAGGAAGTGCTCGACCATGCCTTGCTGACCTCTTGGTTCACTACTGACCAGTGTATCCGTCTGATGGATTTTTATCGTTTCGACAGTGAAAAGAAGCAGTTGATGAAGAAGATTTATCCTAAAATAGCCGATAAACCGAATTTCTATTATGCGATAGACAAGCTGACCTTCTCGTCGGACAAGAACGAGATAAATGCCTTCATCAAACAATATCATGAGAAGAATAACTAAAAAAAGGAGGGATTATGAAACGGATTATATTTATATTTCTTGCCGCTATGATGAGTACAGCTGTTTGTAGTGCGGCAATGAGCAACAGCAAAGTGCGTAAAGAGACCCGTTTTCTTACGGACAAGATGGCCTATGAATTGAACCTGAGTACAGAACAGTATAATGACGTGTACGAAATAAACTATGATTTCATTTCCGGTATACGTTATCTGATGGATGACGTTCTTCGGGGGGAGGAATGGGCCTTGAATCGCTATTACGATTATCTGGATGTGCGCAATGACGACCTTCGATGGGTGCTGAATAACCGGCAGTACGGCCGTTTCATGCAGGCCGCCTATTTTTACCGTCCGGTTTATGTAAGTGGTGGTCGTTGGTCTTTTAGGGTTTACATCACTTACACCAACCATAATCATTTCTATTTCCCGCGGCCGTATCATTACCGTACATATTGCGGTGGGCATTATCGTACGCACTATCACAACAGCTATTATCGCGGTCGTTACCATCATCCGCACTATACTGGTTCGTGGAGTATTCGGAATGATAAGTCGTACCACACTAGCCGCCGTTCAGATTTCGGTTCGGTGAACATCCGCCCTAATTCGCATAAGCGTCCGGCAGGCAGGGATGATGTATATACCACGCGACGTAGTAACGGTAGTAATAATCGCATTAGCACAGGTACACGTAACAGCAGTACGCGACGTAGTAGTGTGGATAGTGGCAGAAAGTCGAGTAAAGAGAAAATAGAAGCCACAAGAACTAAAAATAATGATAAGAGCCCCAGCCGTAGCAGGGTAAAGACGGCAAGCAAGGAAAGAAGAAATGCTTCCGGCGTACGGAGTTCCGAAAGCCGTCGCAGCAGCTCTTCAAGCACTACCCGCAGTTCTACCGGCAGTAGCTCTTCCCGCTCTTCGGAAAGGAGATAGAAGAACAAAAAACTCCCCTCTTGTCAGCCTGGAGGCAGGGAGAGGGGAGAATCAAACACAACAACTAAAATTATACTTCTTTTTTTATTCAATCGGTTCTCCCTTATAGAAATCCAGAATCTTGGTACGGAACAGATAGTCATACTTGGCTTGCAATTCGTCTGATTGGGATTTCATAAGGTTCTGTTTTGCTTCATTGTATTCTACGGCATTTGCTTTTCCGTTCTCATACTTTTCGCTCATCAGCTTGAAAGACTCTTCGCTGGCAACGGTGGCTGTATGGCTACTGGTATATTTGCTTTCGGCAGCAGCGGCGTTGTACCATGCTTGTTGGATTTCCTTATAAAGTGTCTTCTTGGCATTATCCAATTGCAAGGCATAGTTTTCACGTTGCAGGCGTGCCGTGCGTACCCGGTTACGGGTAGAGAGACGGTTGAAAATAGGTACGCTGAGGTTGAATCCTACATATTTGTTGAAGTTATCGTTCATCTGCTGGCTGAAAGTACGGTCGATGGTAGAATAGTAATTCGTACCGAGACTACCGTTCAGGCTCAGTTGCGGGTAGTAGTTGCTCTGGGCAATACGGATATTGTGTTTACTGCCTTCCAAGCGGAACTGTGCAGCTTGTATGGAAGCCTTACTCACCATGGCTGTTTGGAATATCTCATCCGGAGGAGTGAGAGGGACTAAATCCAGATTGACTGCCGGAGATTCCAGATTGAACCCTTCCGGTGTTTCCAGTTCGATAAGCTGGCTAAGGTCGAGCAGGGCCAACTTATAGTTGTTGTTTGTCTGCACTACATTCATCTCGTCTTGTGCCACACGTGCTTTGGCTTCTGCCAGTTCTGCCGGAGAGGCTTTTCCCAAGTCGGCAAGCCGGCTGATGCGGACATATTGCTCTTTGCTCAATTGCACTTGTCCCAACGCCACCTGGTGGAGCTCTTCATTGAACAGCACCTGAAGGTAGGCCGAAGCTATATTGATGGCAATGTCTTCCTTGGCTTTGTCCAGGTCGGCAATGGCAGCTTTGAGGTTTAGTTTGGCCAATGCATACTGGTGGGGAATTTCCAGACCGGTAAAGATAGGTATGCTGGTATTGACAGACATATTAGTGCCGTGGCTGCTGGTGTTGACGTATACAGTGGAATAGTCTCCCGTATCCTCATTTTTGATGGCTGTTTGCGTACGTCCCCAGTTCCAGCTCTGGCCGGCACTGGCATTCAGGTTCGGCAGTCGTGCCCATTTGGCTGTATTTACTTCGACAGCACTCTGTTCGGCAGCGTTGGCTGTCTGGCGGATACTGATGTTATGCTCGATGGCATAGTCTATGCATTGGCGTAAAGACCATCGTTCCTGCGCCTGCACTGAGATACTGCCGAATATTGCGAGGTATAAGAATATCTTTTTATTCATATCGTATATCTTTTTAAGCTATTCCGTTTGTTAATCCTTTTTCTCTGCACCGCGAATCTTATCCTGGGCACTGATACCGCTTTTGATGGCAATCTTTATGCCGTCACTCATGCCGACCTGGATGGGGCGGCGTTCGAACTTCTGTACCGGTACACTGTCCGTCATTACATATACAAAGGTGCTGTCACCATTGAATTCAATGGTACTTTCCGGTACGGCAAGCGTTTTCTGGGCACGGTCCAATACGATTTCTGCGTTGGCAGAATAGCCGGAACGTATCTGTACGCTGTCCGGTGCGGCAATGGCAGCTTTGATTTCAAACTGGTTGGCACCGTTTTCTTCCACACCCTTCGGAGATATGTATTCCAGTGTGGCATCGAACGAAAGATTCTGCAGGGCGCCGATTGTTAGTTTCACCGGCATGCCTTCGTGCACACGGCCCACTTCCGTTTCGTCAATGTTGCCGCGGAAAATCAAATCGTTCATGTTGGCAACGGTAGCGATGGTGGTTCCGTCATTGAAAGTGTTACTCATGATAACCGAGTTACCGACTTTGATGGGTACATCCAGAATCAGACCGGTAATGGTGGAACGGATCAGGGTACTACTGAAAGAGGCGCTGTTCTTGGTGATGCCTTCCTTTACAATTTCCAGGTTATCTTTTGCTGTCTGTAGTTCCTCGCGTGCCTGCTTCACGCTTACTTCCCCTTTTTCGTACTCTTCAGCGCTGATAAGCTTGTCGTTGTACAGTTTCTGGGTACGGGCGAAATCCGTTTCGGCTTGGGCAGCGTTGATTTCCGCCAATCGTACGCGGCTTTCGGCAGAGTTCAATTGTCCCAGTTCGGGTATCACCTTTACTTTGGCAAGCACTTCCCCTTGCTTCACACTTTGTCCTGCTTCCTTGTATACTTCGGCAATGATACCGGAAATCTGCGGCTTGATAAGGACTTCATCTCTCGGTTCCACTTTGCCGGTGGCTACGGTAGTCTTTTCAAGGTCTGTCACTTCCGGAACTATCGTTTCGTATACTGTTACTTTAGGTTGGGACTTCTGGTACAGAAAAACGAATGTCCAAATGAATAAGGCAGCAATTACTACCAATAATGCGATTTTCAGAAACTTCTTTGTTTTCATCTTATATTTACGATTTAATTATTTACGATTGATATAGCCATTATTTCATGGCTTACGGTTAGTGGTCTCTCTATAAGTTTATTCATCCCTGATGGCTTCAATTGGCTTGATTGCCATGGCGCGATAGGCAGGTGCCAGTCCGGCAAGCACTCCTAATGCGATGAGGAGGATGCAGGTTCCGATAGCCAGTCCGAATGAAACCTGGTAGTGGGTTTTGATAACTCCAGGGTCATTGGCGGCCTTTTCAAGTATTTGCAGTACAAATACGGCAAAAGAAATACCTGCCATACCCGCTATAGTGGTTAGCACCATGCTTTCCGAAAGAATTTGTTGCAGAATGTCTTTAGGACGGGCACCTATGGCACGGCGTATGCCTATTTCCGTTGTACGCTCCTTGACGGTTACCATCATGATATTCGATACGCCGATAGCTCCGGCAAACAGCGTCCCCAAACCTACCATCCAGATTAGAAAGCGCACTCCAATCATCAGGTTGTCCATCATGGAGAACATAGCTTCCGCATTCAGAAGCATGACGGCTTGTTTGTCATCGGGAGCAATGTAGTGCGCTGCTTTTACAAGACGTTCCACTTCGGGCTGCACGTCTTTCACTTTTACTCCCGGTTTCATGATGAAACATACTACATGCAGTTTTTTTCCGAGGTTGTAGGTCTGTTGCATGGTGGAAAAAGGCAATGTAATGGCTTCAGAGGCCTGCCCTTGTATATTGACATTGCCTTCGGATGAACACATTCCGATAACCCGGTAATAGATACCATTTACCCGGACATATTTGCCGCAGGGGTCTTCACCGGGTTTGAAGAGGCTTTCATAAACACGTTTGCCGATTACACACACTTTACGCGACTCTTTAATGTCGACATCATTGATGAAACGTCCATAGGTCATCTCTTGATGTTCTATCTGTTCATATTCGGGATACAAGCCTTTCACACTACAGTCGTACTTGTTGTCTCCGTAGACAGCCACTTGTCCCCATAAGGCAATGGAAGGCGTGGCAAGCGCCACACCGTCCACATTGCGTACACGGTCCACATCTTCCATCTCCAAATCCCACCATCGTCCTTTGCGAAAACCTTTATAAGCCTCGCTTGTCTTTTGTGCAGCGATAAAGCCCGAGTTGGTTGCAAATCCTTCGAACTGGGATTTTAGTTCTTCCTGCATGCCCTGGCCGCCACCGATAAGCGCCACCAGCATAAAGATACCCCAGAATACGCCGAACGCCGTAAGCAGGCTTCTCGTTTTGTTCCTTGTTATTGTGATGAGGATTTCCTCACACGTATCTATGTCTATTCTCATAATCTTTAATCTGCTCTAAGTGCTTCAATAGGACTGATACTTACCGCTTTCTTAGCCGGGAAGAACCCAGCCAACGTACCCGCTATGATAAGGGTCAGGGTAGCTTGGATAGCAATACTGAGGTCTACGGTGGGATCGGAGAACATGGTCTGCTGGAACATGCCGGCATCCATCGTCTGGCTACCGAAAGCAGAGTTCATCCATTCCGTCACCCCGATGCCTGCCACCATACCGATATAACCGAATAGCGTAGTGATAGTCACGCTTTCCACAATAATCAGCCAAAGGATGGAGAAAGGTTTTGCTCCCAATGCCTTACGGATACCAAATTCCCGGGTACGTTCTTTCACGGTAATCAGCATTATGTTCGACACGCCGACAATCCCACTCAACAGTGTAAAGATACCGATAACCCAGATTGCAGTCCGGAGGATACCCATTGCATTCTGTGTCTGCAGATAGTTGGTGAAACGATTCCATATCCATATGGCGCTCTCATCCGTGGGGTCAAAGCGGTGATTGGTGGCAATAGCCTTGCGGTATTCTTTTTCAAAGGCTTCGTTACTTTCTATGCTGTGCAGGTTCTTGGTTGTAAAGATGATGTTATTCAGCTTGTCTCCTTTATTATAGATGGTCTGCAAGGTGGAGAAGGGGATATACGCTTCGTTTGCCTCGCGGTCTCCCTGGTCATTGTAGAGGCCTACTACTTGATAGGCCACTCCACTGGCATTGACAAATTGTCCGATGGGTTCAGTATGCGTTTTTCCGAAAAGGATATCTGCAGATTTCTTATGGAGGATGATGACTTTACGTCGGTCTTTCAGGTCGTTGTAGTTGATGAAACGTCCGTCCGCTGTTTTCACGGTTTCCACTTCGGTGTAGTTGGGATATACGCCCAGCAGAGAGATATTGATATATTCTTGTCCGAAGCTGACGTTTACATTACTTTGACGCACGGTGGCACCGGCACTGATGACATTTTCAGTGAATTGCTTCTCCGTGTCATCCATGTCCCGGTTGTCCAGTTGGACGCGGCGTCCTTCTTTCAGACCGTCGTATGACTTGGTGGTCCAGCCGGGGAAGATGCGGATAGAGTTCAAGGCACGCTCCGACGCATTTTGCTCGAAGGCATGTATGATACCGTTTCCGGCTCCGAGCAGCACGATGAGCATGAAGATTCCCCATGCCACGGCAAAGCCCGTCAGGAATGTACGCAGTTTGTTGCGTTTGATGGTTCCGTATATTTCTTGCCAAAGGTCTATCATTGATAATTAAAAATTAAGAATTAAGAATTAAAAATTAAAAATTAAAGGGGGAGGGGCTCTTCCTTTATTATTTCATGAGTCCGTCTTTTCCGAACGGGCTTGCATCGTGGTTCAGATTCGTCTCGATGCTACCTATGATACCGTCTTTGATATGGATAATCTTGTCCGTCTGGTTGGCAACACCGCTTTCGTGGGTCACGACTACGATGGTCATGCCCGTATCGTGCAGTTCCTTTAGAATCTGCATCACCTCTACGGAAGTCTTGCTGTCGAGCGCGCCGGTAGGTTCATCGGCAAGGATAATCTGCGGTTGGGTAATGAGGGCACGGGCGATGGCTACACGTTGTTTCTGTCCACCGGACATCTCATTTGGCATGTGGTGTGCCCACTCTTTCAGCCCCAGGCGGTCCAGATATTCCAGTGCCAGCGCATTACGTTTGCGGCGGCTCACTCCTTGATAAAAGAGAGGAAGCGCCACATTCTCCACTGCATTCTTGAAGGAAATGAGATTGAAGGACTGGAAGATGAAACCAATCATACGGTTGCGGTACTCGGCTGCCTTCGTTTCGCTGAGGTTCTTGATGAGGGTACCGTTCAGATAATATTCCCCCGTGTCGTAACTATCCAGAATACCCAGTATATTGAGTAAAGTGGACTTTCCCGAACCCGATGAGCCCATGATGGAAACAAATTCGCCTTTCTGAATGTCGAGGTTGATACCTTTGAGCACATGCAGCGGTGCTCCGTTGTTGTAGGTCTTGTTAATGTCTTTTAGTTGTATCACTGTTTTCCCTGTTTATTGCTTTACTCTTATTAATTTTCACTATTAGACGCAGCAATGCTACGAAAAGTTGCAAAAGTTGCAAACTTTTTTAAAAAAAGATTTTGCAGTGTCGTTTTTCTTTGTGATTTTTGTAACCATGAATGTGATTAACTAACCCTTTAAACAAAAGTAATATCATGAATTCAAACATGGAAAAGCCCTATGTAGTGGGCATTGACATAGGCGGAACAAACACCGTCTTTGGTATTGTAGACGCACGCGGAACTATTATTGCAAGCAGTTCCATCAAAACCGGAGCTTATGAGGACGTCAATGATTACGTAGACGAAGTTTGCAAGAATCTGTTGCCGCTCATTATTGCCAACGGTGGAGTAGACAAGATAAAAGGTATCGGTATCGGTGCTCCTAACGGAAACTATTACAGCGGTACTATTGAGTTTGCCCCGAACCTTCCCTGGAAGGGTGTAATTCCTTTGGCTGCCATGTTTGAAGAGCGCTTGGGTATCCCTACCGCTTTGACAAACGACGCCAATGCTGCCGGTATCGGTGAAATGACTTACGGTGCGGCTCGTGGTATGAAAGACTTTATCATGATAACTCTTGGCACCGGTGTAGGTAGCGGTATCGTTATTAACGGTCAGATGGTATATGGCCATGACGGTTTTGCCGGAGAGTTGGGACATACTATTATCCGTCGTGAAAACGGACGTCTCTGCGGATGCGGACGTCACGGCTGTCTGGAAACTTATTGTTCGGCTACGGGTGTGGCGCGTTCTGCACGTGAGTTCTTGACCAAGAGTACCGAACCGAGTTTGTTGCGCGACATTCCGGCAGAAAACATTACTTCCAAGGATGTGTATGATGCAGCGGTGAAGGGTGACAAGATTGCTCAAGACATCTTTGAGTTTACCGGAACCATCTTGGGTGAGGCTTTGGCTGACTTCATCGCTTTCTCCAGTCCGGAAGCTATCGTGTTGTTCGGTGGTCTGGCAAAAGCGGGAGACTATATCTTCAAGCCTATCCAGAAAGCTATTGACGACAATGTATTGAATATCTACAAAGGTAAGACCAAGTTGCTGGCTTCCGAGTTGAAGGACTCTGATGCTGCAGTGCTGGGTGCCAGTGCGTTGGGCTGGGAGCTGAGAGATATCAAGTAATCAATATTAGGGAAACTGATAAAGGAGGGGATATGTCAAAACTCCCCTTCTATCGAAGTCACCCTCGCTACACCTATCTGTGGCGAGGGTGATTTTTAGTTTATGAGAGTTTCGACACACCTTTTTTTCTTTGGTGGCACATATTCCTCAGCAATAAAGTTATGTCACAAGTTGCTTCCACACTTCCACCCATTCTCTGTATCCCTTTATTCATCGGGGTTGCGGATGCTGTGGAAGCAACTTGAAAAGGTGGAAGCAACTTTTGCTTCCACCTTAAATTTACGCCAAATAATCTATTAATGTCTTGTAGTACAATAAATTAATAGGATATGGGGCAATTTGCCAATATCGTGTAAACAAGCTATTGGTTTCCTGCAAACACGGTATTAACTTCGTAAAAGCCCGTGCGATAATAGGTGGAAGTCAGGTTTTTGGTATGGATAAGATAGGTATTCAGTATAGGCAAGCTATGCATATGAGAGCTGTTTAACGGCCGTGAGGCGTTCGCCTAACGGCCATAAAGCACCTTGTTGACGGTCGTTAGCAGAGCGTCTCACGGCCGTTGGGCGCTGATAAACTAACATATCAGCAAGAAGGAAGGCTTATGTGAAAGGAAAGGAGCGCAGGCTTACAATGTTTTGAATGAGGGAGTAGCAGTAGAGTATCGCATGGTGTGTATGCCTACTGTGTATATCACTAAAAAAGGGAAACCGACATTGTCAGTTTCCCTTTTTTATTTCGAAATAGGAGTCTGGAATTAACCGTTAACTCTTTTTTCTTTGATTCTTGCTTTCTTACCGGTAAGAGCGCGCAGGTAGTACAGTTTAGCGCGACGAACTTTACCCACCTTGTTCACTTCGATGCTGTCGATAGCCGGTGATTCAATCGGGAAAATACGTTCTACGCCTATGGTTCCTGACATCTTACGTACTGTAAAACGCTTCTTGTCTCCATGTCCGGCAATCTTGATAACAACACCACGGTACAGCTGTACACGTTCCTTGTTACCCTCGACAATACGATATGCTACTGTTACAGTGTCACCTGCCTTGAAGCTCGGGTGCTGTTTTCCGGTAGCAAATGCTTCTTCTGCAATTTTAATTAAATCCATTGTTTTTATTATTAAATTGTTTCATCGTTACAACGCAACATACCAGGCTTCTCTCTTGGTGTCCTGACAGCGATTGCGCGAAAGCGGTGCAAAGGAACGAATTATTTGCCAGATACACAAGTGCTTCAAGCTTTTTTTCGCCAGTTGGGATGATTTTTGAGCGTTTCATTCTGCTAAACGCAAGTCTAAATAATCGGTTAATTGTGTGGCTCAGTCGCAAAAGAAAAGTATATTTGTAGCAATTTAAAACTAAATGAATATGAAGAAACAAACTTTCAGTCTCCTTGCGGGGGCAGTGTTGGCGGTTGCACTTCTATTGGTTTCCTGCCATTCTTCCTACGAAGTGACCAAGGTAGAGGGAGGCAGAATTCCCATGAACTCTGTCTGGGATGCCGAGCCGGATGCCGAAGCCGTGGCTCTGCTGGCGCCTTACAAGGCCCGGATGGACAGCGTTATGTATCATGTGGTGGGAACCGCAGAAATGTCGATGGACAGATTCCGGCCCGAAAGCCTTTTATCCAATCTGATTGCAGATGTACTGCGTGAGGCTGCGGTGGAAGTGCTGGGCAAACCGGCCGATATGGGGCTAATCAATATCGGTGGAATCCGGAACTCCCTGACGGAAGGAGACATCACTACCGAAAACATCTATGAGATATTGCCTTTTGAGAATTCGCTCTGTGTGCTGACGATGAAAGGCTCTGCCATGAAGCACTTGTTTGAAAACATTGCGGTGAGACTTGGTGAAGGGGTGAGTGGTATACAGTTGGAAATCAGCAAGGATGGCAAGCTGCTCCAGGCTTCCATTGCCGGCAAGCCGGTGGAGGATGACCGTGACTATACGGTTGCCACGATTGATTATCTGGCTGATGGAAACGATGGAATGACGGCTTTCCTGCAGGCGGATAAAAGGGAGTGCCCGGATGGGGCTACACTGCGTGGTCTGTTCATGAAGTATGTGGAGAAGCAGACGGCAGCCGGCAAGAAGGTGACTTCGCGCATGGAGGGAAGAGTGGTCGTTAAAGAGTAAGCATTAAAAAAACAGAAGTTCTATGAAACATATGTATTCCTTGGCAGCCCTGCTGCTTTTCATGCTCCCCGCATCGGCACAGCAAGAGGAGCGTGTCATTACTGAAGAACCCCTTTGCCTGGTGTCCGCCGATTCTGTATCGTCCGGCCAATCCGGAAAACAACTGTTTATCCTGCACACCAGCGATACGCACAGCCGTATAGAACCCATCAGCGCCGAGGCTGCCGACGAGTATGCCGGGATGGGCGGTGTGGTGCGCCGTGCCGGTTTTGTAAAGCAGTTTCGCGGCAAGCATCCGGATATGTTGCTGCTGGATTGCGGAGACATCTCGCAAGGCACCCCTTATTATAACTTTTTCAAAGGCGAGCTGGAGGTCAAGATGATGAACCTCATGGGCTATGATGCCATGACGATAGGTAATCATGAATTTGATTTCGGACTTGAGAATATGGCGGAATTGTTCCGTATGGCGGATTTTCCCGTGGTCTGTTCCAATTATGACGTGACGGGTACGGTACTCGAAGGGCTGGTGAAGCCTTATATCACCTTGGTGCGCGAAGGGGTGAAAATCGGAATCTTCGGCCTGGCCCCTAAGATGGAAGGGCTGGTGCAGGCGGATAAATGCATAGGCATTGTCTACAACGACCCGATAAAGGTGGCCCAGGAAATGACAGACCTTCTCAGGGAGAAGGAGAATTGCGAGGTTGTGATTTGCATGTCTCATTTGGGTATCCGCAGTGCAAATCCCGAAGGCGCTTCCGACGAGAACCTGGTAGGCAAGACGCGTGGCATTGATGTCATTTTGGGAGGACATTCGCATACTTTTATGGAAAAGCCTGCCGTTTATCTGAATGCGGACGGCAAGAGCGTTCCCGTGCTGCACACCGGAAAGAGTGGCATCTACGTAGGAGAAATGGTACTTACTTTAACTGAAAAATAGCATGATGAAAAGACTCACCCTCCTTTTATGGGTTGCAGGATTGTTTATATTGGGATTATCTTCACTTCACGCCCAGACGGGAGGCCCGTTTCTTCCTTCGGCTGCAGACAACCGGTGCCGGCAATGGGTGGACTCCGTGTTGTCAGGTCTGAATGTACACGAAAAAGTGGGGCAGCTCATCGTTGCCACCATTCCGGCCAGAGCAGACAAGGCCACGAAAAAGCAGATGCGCGAGCTGGTAAAGAAATACAAGGTCGGTGGCTTGCTGTTTTCCGAAGGTACTCCGGAAGAGCAGGCTATCTTGACCAATATGGCCCGGAAGGATGCCAAGATTCCCGTTATGGTTACTTTCGATGGAGAGTGGGGACTGTCAATGAGGCTGAAAGGCGCTCCGGACTATCCCCGTAATGCCGCCTTGGGATGTATCGAGGACAATGGCCTGATTGAAGAATATGGACGTGAGGTGGCCCGCCAGTTCCGCGAATTGGGGGTACACGTCAATTTTGCACCCGATGCGGATGTCAATACGAATCCGCTGAACCCGGTGATACACGTACGCTCCTTTGGCGAGAACCCGCAGCGGGTGGCGGAAAAGGTGGTGGCATACAGCCGTGGGCTCGAAAGCGGGGGCATACTTTCCGTTTGCAAGCATTTCCCCGGGCATGGCGATACGGATGTGGATTCTCATAAGGCGCTTCCTGCCTTGCACTACGACCGTGCACGCCTGGACAGTGTGGAACTTTATCCCTTCAAGGAAATGGTACGTGCCGGATTGGGGGGTGTCATGGTAGGCCATCTGCAAGTGCAGGCGCTGGACCCGGACGGGGTGACTCCTTCTTCCTTGTCGCGGAATGTGGTGACCGGGTTGTTGAAGGATGAACTCGGCTTTAAAGGGCTGGTGTTTACCGATGCCTTGGACATGAAGGGGGTGTCTGCCATTCCGCAGGTAACTACCAAAGCGCTGCTGGCGGGAAATGATATGGTGCTGGTACAGTTCAATACGAAGAATGCGGTGCAGGAGCTGGTAGATGCAGTGGAGTCGGGACAACTGAGTAAGGACGAACTTGATGCCAAGTGCCGCAAGGTATTGATGTACAAGTATATGCTTGGTTTGAGAAACCGCCAGCCGCAACTTCGGGTCAGCGGAATGAGCTATCGCATCAATACGGAGGAAGCGCAGGTGTTGGCTGCCAAGTTGCGCCGTTCGGCAGTGACTGTATTGAACAATTATTTCGATGTCCTCCCGCTGGCACCGGTGGAAGGTGATATTGCCGTGCTCAGCATCGGAGAGAAGGAGGCGGATGCTCCCTTTGTGGAAGCTATGAAAAAGAATGCAGGCATCAGCCATTTCCACTTGCCTTGGAATGCCGATGAGGCTCTCTGGCAGGAAGTGCAGGGGCAGTTGGCTGCTTTCCGTCGCGTGGTTATCAGCATCACCGGTTCGGCTTATGTCAGCGACCGTGATGTGGCCTTTCTGGAAGGCTTGAACCTGCGTGCTCCGCTGGTCTATACTTTTTTTACCTCTTACCGTACATTGCAACCTCTGATGCCCGCACTTGCCAAATCCAGCGCTGTGGTGCTGGCACATTCGGCAGAGACGGATTTGCAGCAATACGTGGCTGATGTTCTTTTTGCCAAAAAGCTGGCCAGTGGCAGAATGTCGATGAGTATCGGTAAACTGTTTCCAGCGGGAACGGGCTGTATGATTGAGCCGGGCATGAAACCGGGGAAGACTGTTCCGGAAGATTACGGCATGAAGTCGTATGTGCTGCAAAGTATCGATGCCGTTGCCCGAAAGGGACTGGAAGCGGGAGCTTATCCCGGTTGCCGCGTGCTGGTGTGGAAAGACGGACTGCCGGTATATGACAAAGGCTTCGGAACCCACTCTGATAAGGATACCACTACTGTCCGTTCTTCGGACCTTTTTGATTTGGCTTCGCTGACCAAGACTACGGCTACGTTGCTTGCCGTCATGAAACTGTATGATGAGGGCAAGATAAAACTGGATGACAAGGTTTCCGCTTATCTGCCCTTCTTGCGCAATGGCAACAAGCGGAACATTACCATCCGCGAACTTCTGTTCCACGAATCGGGGCTTCCTCCCTATATCCGCTTCTACCTGGACATCATAGACCCGAATTCGGTACACGGCCCGTACTCCCAGAGTTGGGTGGACGAGTGGCATCGTACGCAGGTAAGCGAGCATAGCTATTATTGTTCCGATTTTAAGTTCCGGAAAGGGATGGTGTCCGACAAGAATACACCGGTCTATACCCTGCACATGGCAGATGGCATGTGGCTGAACAAGAGTTTCAAGAATTCTATCCTTCAGCGGATAGCCAAGTGCGAGTTGGATGGCAAACGTTATGTTTACAGCGACCTTGGCTTCGTGCTGTTGCAGCAGGTAGTGGAGAAGGTGACGGAGCTGCCGATGGATTTGTACCTTGCCCGTGAGTTCTATGCCCCGATGGGATTGCAACGTACTATGTTTCTGCCTTTGACGAAGTTCACCAAAGCGGAAATCATGCCCACGGCATCCAATGACTTCCTGCGTCGCCAGGATATATGCGGATATGTGCATGACGAGACTGCTGCCTGCATGGGTGGGGTGTCCGGTAATGCAGGACTTTTCTCTACGGCCGAAGAGGTGGCAAAGGTTTATCAAATGTTGCTGAACGGCGGTGAATTCAATGGCAAGCGTTTCTTGAGTGAGGCAACCTGCCGTTTGTTTACGACGGAGAAATCTGCCATCAGCCGTCGCGGTCTGGGATTCGACAAGCCGGATGTATCCATTGTGAAGCGCAGCCCTTGTGCTCCTTCCGCTCCGGAAGCGGTATATGGACATACCGGATTTACCGGTACTTGTGCTTGGGTGGACCCGGAAAACAAGACGGTGTATGTATTCCTCAGCAACCGCTTGTGCCCCAATGTATGGAACACGAAACTGGGTGACATGAATATAAGAAGAGATATCCAGGAATTGATTTATAAAAGTATTATTCCGCAAATCCCCTAAAAACAATCTATCTATAAGGAATGAAGAGAATATACCTGCTTGCCTATATCACTATATTGTGTTGTCTTTGTCCGCTTCTGAAAGCGCAGCTTGGCCCGATGCCGTTTACTCCGGTGCCGCCGAACGACCCTTCGCTTGTACGTCTCTTGAACAGTGACGTGCGGTGCAGGCAGTGGGTGGATTCCGTCATGCAGCGTCTGACTCTGAAAGAACGCATCGGACAACTGTTCATCTATACGATTGCCCCCCAGCAGGACAAGGCCAACAAGGAACTGCTGCGTAAGGTGGTGGAGGACTATAAGGTAGGCGGTCTGTTATTCTCCGGCGGATTGATGCAGAACCAGGTGATGTTGACCAATGAGGCGCAGCGGATGGCGGAAGTTCCGCTGATGATTACCTTTGACGGTGAATGGGGGCTGGCTATGCGCCTTCGCGGTACTCCGAACTTTCCGCGAAACATGGTGCTGGGCTGCATACAGAACGATACACTGATTTATGAATATGGGCGCGAGGTGGCCCGCCAATGCCGTGAACTGGGGGTGCAAGTGAATTTTGCTCCCGTAGCGGATGTGAATATCAATCCCAAGAATCCGGTTATCAATACCCGTTCCTTCGGTGAAAGTCCGTTCAATGTGGCGAACAAGGTTGTTGCCTACTCCAAAGGGTTGGAGGATGGTGGTGTGCTTTCTGTCAGCAAGCACTTTCCGGGACATGGGGATACGGATGTGGATTCTCATAAGGCGTTGCCCGTGCTGCCTTTTACCCGTGCCCGTCTGGACAGTATAGAGCTTTATCCTTTCAGAAAAGCTATTCGTGCCGGATTGGGAGGAATGATGGTGGGGCACTTGGAGGTGCCTACCATAGAGCCGCAAAAGGGGCTCCCGTCTTCGCTTTCGCGTAAGGTAGTTTCCGGTCTGTTGGTGAATGACCTCGGCTTTCAGGGGCTTGTCTTTACGGATGCCCTTGCCATGAAAGGGGTATCGGGCAATGAAAGCATCTGTTTGCAGGCGCTGAAAGCCGGCAATGATTTGCTGCTTGTCCCCCGGCGTATTAAGGAAGAAGTGGAGGCTGTGCTTGCCGCTGTGAAAAAAGGGGAGCTGACAGAGAAAGAGATAGAGGCGAAATGCCGTAAAGTACTGAAATATAAATATGCCCTTGGGTTGGAAAAGAAACCCCATGTACAGCTTTCAGGTTTGGGGACCCGCATCAATACTCCGAAAACGCGTGATTTGATGCGCCGGCTGAACTTGGCGGCCATCACTGTGCTGGATAACCGGGACGAGGTACTTCCGCTGGACCCTTCCATCGGTGAAGTTGCCGTGCTCAATGTGGGAGAAGCGCAGGAAATCCGGCCGTTCCTCAAGGAACTGTCGCAGTATACCCGTCCTGTGGAGTTCCATTTGGGCAAGAATCTGCCGGAGGCTGACGGGAACCGTTTGAGGAATGCGCTGGCCAAGTACAAACGTATTCTGGTCTGTGTCACCGAACACCGTTTGACGCCCTATCAGAATTTCTTTGCAAAGTTCGCTCCTGACGTACCGGTGGTTTATCTGTTCTTTATTCCTGGCAAGCAGGTATTGCAGATAAAACAAGGGGACGCTGCTGCTGAAGCGGTGATTTTGGCACACTCCTCCAACGAGGAGGTACAGCGGCAGGTTGCCCGGATTGTTTATGGCAGCGCTTGTTCAGAGGGACGCTTGTCTGCCAGTATCGGTAGTCGGTTTGCTGCCGGTGCGGGAGTGACGCTGACTCCTCAAAGCGCCCCCCGCTTTGTACCCGAAGAGCATGGTATGAATTCCCGTCTGCTGGCTGAAATAGACAAGATAGCTGAAGAAGGCATTCGTGAAGGGGCTTACCCCGGTTGCCAGGTGGTGGTGCTGAAGGATGGCAGGGAGATGTATAATAAAGCTTTCGGTACCCACGTCTGGAACGAGGCCGGAAGCAAGGCGCTTCCCGTGAAGAAAACGGATGTGTACGACATCGCCTCGCTGACAAAGACCACGGCCACACTGCTTGCTGTGATGAAGTTGTACGATGGCGGACGTCTCAGCCTTACGGACCGGGTGTCAACCTATCTGCCTTTCCTGCAGGATACGGACAAGAAGAATATTACGGTACGCGAGCTATTGATGCACGAGTCCGGTCTGCCTTCCACCTTGCTGTTCTATCAGGAAGCGATTGATGAAGAGAGCTACACCGGCACTTTGTTCAAGGCACGTCCCGATGCCCGGCATTCTGCACGCATCGGACGGCAGACTTGGGCGAACCCTAAGTTCCGCTTCCGCCAGGGACTGACGTCGAAGGTGCAGACACCGGAACATACAATGCAAGTGTCCGACAGCCTTTGGCTGAACCGTTCCTTCAAGCAAGAGTACTTGCAGAAGATTGTGGATACTCCGCTTAGAGATAAACGTTACCGTTATAGTTGTGTGGGCTTTATTTTGTTGCAGCAGTTGGTCGAGGCGCGCACCGGCATGTCTATGGACGAATATTTGGCCAAGGAATTCTATACTCCGATGGGATTGGAGCGTACGGGGTATCTTCCTCTGCGCTTCTTGAAGAAGGAAGATATTGTACCTTCATCAACAGATCCTTTCTTGCGTAAGACTACCTTGCAAGGATTTGTACATGATGAATCTGCAGCTTTTCAGGGCGGCGTTTCCGGTAATGCCGGGCTGTTTTCCACTGCCGAAGAAGTGGCAAAAGTCTATCAGATGTTGCTGAATGGGGGTGAGCTGGACGGTAAGCGCTATTTGAGCAAGGAGACTTGCAGGGTATTTACTACCACCGTCTCAAGGATAAGCCGCCGGGGGCTGGGATTTGATAAGCCCGACCAGCGTAATCCCCAGAAGAGTCCCTGCGCAGAGTCTGCCCCTGCTTCTGTCTACGGCCATACCGGTTTCACGGGCACTTGCGCCTGGACAGACCCGGAGAATGGCTTGGTTTATGTCTTTTTGAGCAACCGCACCTATCCGGATGTGTGGAATAACAAGTTGATGAGGCTGGATATAAGGACGGGGATTCAGGAGGCTGTATATAAGGCGATGCTGGGAGGAAAAAAATAACTGGTACAATTAAAAAGAGCCTCCCTTGCTCACGCAGGAAAGGCTCTTTTCTTCTTCAATTTTGAAACAATTAAATTCTATCTGTTAAGCTTTAAGTGTGTGTCTTATCAGAACGCAATACCTACGCGCAGACCGAAATTGCTCAAACCGTCTACGCTGTACGTAAAGAGGTCACCTTTGTTCGTACCGTAGCTGTAATAGGCTGCGAAATGCAAGCCCGGTCCATAAGCCCAAGGATACACATTGAAACCAATTTCAGGAGATACATAGAAACCCCATGTATCTTTGTTGGCTTCGAATACGTTGAAAGTTGACTTCAACTGTGCATATTCAGCACCCAGTTTTACACCGGCATACGGCTGGAATGCACCTCCACGGTTCCATACATAGCGGGAGGCCAGACCGAAAGGCAACTGGAATGCAGTGTGCTGCTGGTCGGTATTCAGACTGCCGCCTTCGCCTACGGGAAGTGTCTGGCGACCGAAATACTCATGGTTGCTATGGTAGTTCAAGAAAGCTCCCAATGCAAAATTGTCTGTCAGGAAGTAACCGCCTTCAAAATTCATACCCCAGCCGCTTGATTTGTCGGCGAAGTTGTTGCTGAGGGGAAAGTTATATTGCCAGTCGATATTGGCATAACCGTTATCGGTCATCTGTGCCTTCGTCGGTAGGGCGAAGACGAGAGCAAGAGCGGCAACCGCAAATACTCTCAAGGAAAGATATTTTATTGTTTTCATACTTTGTTCTTGTTTTTTGGTTCAATGGCAACTTCCCAGTCCGGAAAGGATGCTGCCGTATTATTCTTGTTACCTTAATATTGGGTAACCCGTCATTTGTCACTTATAGCTCGTAGCTTGTCACTACTTGTTAGTCAGGTAAGTTGATTGAGTGAAAGCTTGGTTCACACCTTGCACGGCAAGTTTGGTATTGACAGAAGTAGAACCACTCAGCAAGCCGCTCATATAGCTGGTCCACAGAACAGGAAGTTTCTCGCTCTGGCCTTGCGGCGCCTCCAGATTCAACAATTCGCTGATAAAGGAACCGGTACTGTAGGAATAGTTCACGGCATAGGGATAATACCATCCGCCCCAGTTGCCCCAGTAAGGAGCATCCCAGTAGCCTGGATAGTTCCACCACCATTCGGGACGTCCGTAGTCGGTGAAGTAATAGGTACTTCTGACATAGCTTACCTGCAAGCCAAGGTCGGCTTCTTCCCGGTCATCCACACGGATGTAGCCGCGGCTGTTCATGTTAGCAACATAAGCGCTGAGAATTTCCTGGGCATTCTCATCTTTCCAGTATTCGGCGTTTTCCTTATCACCGATGACCAGAATGCTGTCCGGCAAGTAATAAGTTTCGAAGGTTTTGAAATCCGCCTTCTTGTCATAGTTGGTATAAACCAGATAATTATTGTCCAGCTTATCCATGTCAGGGTCTTTTTCGCAAGATGCAAGCGTCACTGCAAAGACCGCTAATAATAGGGGAATAAATTTCTTCATACTTTTATAATTGTTTAGGTTTAATATAAATTCCTGCCCTATGGTACCTTAGGCTTTTGTGAGAAAAAACAAGATAGGATATAAAAGGTTCACGTAGAGGTATGTTAAAAGTGATAAAGGAATAGGGTGACAGCACTTTTAACGTAACTGTCACCCTATTGCACTTATCATGTCATTACTTTATCACCCTATCATCTTTTCCATATCCGTGCTGTCCATCCTCCTCCGGGTGCCATGTGTATGTTCAGCTTGTCTCCCGAGGTCACGGTGCGTACTTCTTTCTTGTAGTCGGTTGCTTCCCGGTCGGCATTGATGCCGTCGGAAAAGATTTCGGCTTCGTAACTTCCTTCTCCGAGGAAGGAAAGGTCGATGGTACAGTCGCGTGGTGTCCAGTCGGTCATGGAGGCGATGTACCAGACGTCTCCCTTGCGGCGTGCCAGTGTAAGGTATTCGCCTACTTCACCGTCCAGTGCCACGGTCTCGTCGAAAACGGTAGGCACTTTGGCAATGAAGTCCGTGCATTCCTGCTCCTTCATATATTTGCTGGGGCTGTCGGCAAGCATTTGCAGCGGGGCTTCGAAGAGGGTGTACATCGCCATCTGGTGGACGCGCGTACCCTGGCTCATCGGATGGTCGTTGACGGCACGGAAGGTTTCGCGGGTTGCGTTCATTGTGGCTCCCGGTGTGTAGTCCATCGGGCCTATAAGCATACGCAGGTAGGGAGCAGTCACGTCATAGCGTGGGAAGTTGTGGAGGGGGGCTCCGTTCACTATCGGTTCCCATTTGGCGTTCTCCAATCCCTTTACACCTTCAAAGTTCAGGACGTTGGGATAGGTGCGCTGTATACCGTATGGCTTGAGGCCATGCAGGTCCAATACCAGGCGGTGCTCGGCGGCGCAGGCTACAATACGTTCTACAGACTGTACCAGTGGCTGGTCGTCACGGTCGAAGAAGTCTATCTTGAAGCCTTTGATACCCATCTGTGCATAGTGGCTGAATGCAGCTTCCGTATCTTTGGCAGAGTTTCGCCAGCTTGCCCAGAGAATGATGCCGACGCCCTTCTGGTTTCCGTAGGCTACCAGTTCCTTTAAGTCGATATCCGGATTCAGGTCTTTCAATAAGGATTCGTTTCCGCTCCAGCCGTCATCGATGATGATATATTCCAGGTTGTTGTCGGCGGCAAAGTCGATGAATGCCTTATAAGTCGGGGTGTTCATGCCGGCTTTGAAGTCTACGCCAGTCAAGTTGCAGGTGTTCCACCAGTCCCAAGCCACTTTGCCGGGTTTAATCCAGGAAATGTCTTTGATGCGGCAGGCGGGGGCAAGACGCTGTGCCATGTCATTGTCGGCAAGCTGCGTGTCCTTTTCGGTGACGAGCACCACACGCCAGGGGAGCTCCTGCTTGGCACAACGGGCGATGTAGTCTGCACGTTTTGTCGGTATCAGGTTCAGCCGGTTGTGTCCGCCGATTGTTTCTTCCAGCGGATAGGGGGCAAATGCTGCCTGCACTCCTTGACGTGTCTGGGGATTTGCAGTGAGGAACATGCCGGGATAGTTTTCCAATCCGGCTTCCATGATAACGGCTTTCTTTCCTCCGTCCAGGCAAACCATCAGTGGGGTGATGGAGAGTGAGTCGGTGTGCATTTTGGACAACGGGGCTTCGTCGTAGTAAGACTCGAAAGAGAAGCAATAGCGCTCACCGTTGCGGTTGTCGTTTATGTAAGGTACAAATGCCTGGTAATCCTTGTCGAAATTGAAGTCCGCAGTTTCGTTGAGGACGATAAACGGCTTGTTCTGTTCGGAAATGAAGCGGTAGGCAGCGCCGTCATCGTATGCGCGGAACTGTACGCTGTAGCCTCCGCGGCATTTCAGTGTCAGCTGGTTGTAGACATCCTTCACACTTGCTTTTTTATAGAGGGGAGTGGGGAAGGAGGACTCCACGGACTTGCGTTCTGCACGGATTACTTTTACATTTTTACCGAAAGTTATTGCTTTCTTGGCTGATTTTTCATCTCTGCCTTGCAGGGCGATGGCAGAGGGTTGCAGCACCGTGGTTCCGTCGTGTGCTATCTGCCAGGTGAGGGCTTCTCCGGCATCTACCGTAACGGATAGTTTTCCGTTGGGTGATGCAAGTTGGTATTGCTGTGCACGGACCGTGCCCAAGCAAAGGAATAATAAACAAAAGGTTTGAATAAGGAGGCTTTTCATGTTGATTTATTTTTGAATGATTTTCTTTATCTTCTCCAGTTCCTCGGCAGAGAAGTCTGTATTTTCAGTCGCTTTCAAGTTATCTGCCAGTTGGGCAACGGAGCTCGCTCCGATGATGACGCTTGTCACCAGGTCGTCCTTCAACAGCCAGGCAAGTGACATCTCGGCAAGGGTTTGCCCGCGTGAGGCAGCAACTTCGTTGAGTGCCTTGATTTTTTGCAGCGTCTCGTCGGTCAGTGCTTCTTTCTTCAGGAAAGCCCCCTTTGCCATGCGCGAATCTTCGGGAATACCATTCAGGTAGCGGTTGGTCAGCAGGCCCTGCGCCAGCGGGGAGAAGGCGATGAAGCCGGTTCCGTTCCCTTTGGCTTGCTGCAGGATACCTTCTTCTTCCGGTTCGCGGTTGAAGAGATTGTATCTGCCTTGATAGAGCAGGCAGTGTACATCCCGTTCTTCCAGGTATTTGTAGGCAAACTCGGCCGCCTCTTTGGGATATTTGGAGATTCCTACATAGAGTGCTTTGCCTTGCCGTACGATATCAACCAGTGCTTGCAGGGTCTCTTCAAGCGGAGTATCCGGGTCGTAGCGGTGGGAGTAGAAGATGTCCACATACTCCAGGTTCATCCGTTTCAGACTTTGGTTGAGGCTGCTCATCAGGTACTTGCGTGAGCCCCACTCCCCGTAGGGGCCGGGCCACATGTCGTGTCCGGCCTTGGTGGAGATGAACAGTTCGTCCCGATAGGGCATGAAGGATTTCTTCATAATCATTCCGAAAGTCTCTTCGGCGGAACCGTAGGAAGGACCGTAATTGTTGGCGAGGTCGAAATGCGTGATTCCACGGTCGAAGGCATAGTGCGCCATGGCCTGGGAATTGGCAAATGTGTTCATGTCGCCGAAGTTGTGCCACAATCCGAGTGATATTTCCGGCAGCAGGATGCCGCTTTGCCCGCAACGGCGGAATTTCATGCCGTTGTCATAGCGTTCGGGCGCTGGAGAATAAATAGGGTTTATCATGATATTGTATTTTGTGGGTTATCCCATTATTACTTCTACTGTATGCGTGCCCGGCAGATGGTTCACCACATTGCCTTCTATCGGCTGGCCGTCTACTGTGACGGACTTGATGCCTTTGCACACACCATCGGGATTCTTCACGGTAATATGATATTCTGCCCCGCGGAACCTACGCTTCACGTTGAAGCCTTTCCAGCCTGCCGGGATACAAGGATTGATTTCCAGACCTTCATACGAAGGCTTGATGCCGAGTATGAATTGCGTGATGGCATACCACATCCAGGCAGCCGTTCCAGTCAGCCAGCTGTTCTTGCCTTCACCAGGGCGGGCGGCGTCCTTGCCGGCCACCATCTGGCAGCATACGTAAGGTTCTACTTTATGCAGGGCACTGTGCTCTTCGGTGTACGACGGGCATATCTTGCGGAAATACTCCCAGGAACGGTCACCCCGTCCCAGTACGGTTTCTCCGATGATGACCCACGGGTTGTTGTGGCAGAAGATACCTGCGTTCTCCTTGTAGCCGGCGGGATAGGTGGAGATTTCTCCATACTCCACAACATAGCGGGTGAAGGGTGGATTGTTGAGTACAATACCGTGCTCGCAGTCCAGGCGTTCCTTTACGGAGTCCAGCGCTTTTTTTACCATGCCTTCTTCCAGTCCGATGCCTGCCATGGTGCACCAGCCTTGCGATTCGATGAAGATTTGTCCTTCTTCGTTCTCTTTGGAGCCTACCTTGTGGCCGAAGTAATCGTAGGCGCGCAGATACCAGTCTCCGTCCCAGCCGTGTTTTTTTACGGCTTCCACCATATTGTCTATGTAGGTTTGCGCTCTGTTTGCTTCGTCGTCTTTACCCAGGCGGCGGCACAGCTCCACGTAGTCGCGTCCGCATACCACGAACAAGCCGGCAATCATCAGCGATTCTGCCTGGCTGCCTTCCGTCTGGTTTTCCGTGGTCTGGAAGGATTCATTCGGATCCCAGGAGAAGCAGTTCAGGTTCAGGCAGTCGTTCCAGTCGGCACGGCCGATGAGGGGCAACATGTGGGGGCCGAGGTTCTCGATGACGTGGTTGAAGGAGACGCGCAGGTGCTCGAACAGAGACACTTCCGAACCTTCTTTGTTGTCGAAGGGGACGGGCTCATCCAGGATACTGAAGTCTCCCGATTCCTTGATGTATGCCACCGTACCGAAGATAAGCCACATGGGGTCATCGTTGAAGCCGCCGCCGATGTCGTTGTTGCCGCGTTTGGTCAGCGGTTGGTATTGGTGGTAGCATCCTCCGTCGGGGAATTGGGTAGAAGCTATGTCGATGATTCGTTCGCGGGCTCGTTCCGGTATCTGATGCACGAAGCCCACGAGGTCCTGGTTGGAGTCGCGGAAACCCATTCCACGACCGATGCCGCTCTCGAAGAAAGAGGCGGAACGGGACATGTTGAAGGTAATCATGCACTGATACTGGTTCCAGATGTTCACCATGCGGTCCAGTTTTTCTTCGTCGGTCTTCACGACGTAGATGTCCAGCAGGCGGTCCCAGTAGGCTTTCAGTTCGGCAAAGGCAGCATCTACTTTGGCGGTAGTGTCGAAGGCCGAAATCATCGCCTTAGCCTTTACCTTATTTATAATAGGTGAAGAGGGTACACTCTGCTTGAACGCTTCATGCAGAGATTCTTCACGTTCCTCGAACTTTGCCTCCTGCTTGTTTTCCACATAGCCCAGCAGGAAGATGAAGTCGCGGCTTTCGCCGGGTTGCAGTTCTACTTCCAGATAGTGCGAGGCGATGGGACTCCAACCGTGGGCAATGCTGTTGCCCGGTCTGCCTTCTACTACCCGTTCCGGGTCGGCAAACTCGTTGTAGAGTCCCACGAATGTTTCGCGGTCGGTATCGAAACCGTCTACGGGTGTATTGACACTGTAGAAGGCGTAGTGATTGCGGCGTTCCTTGTATTCCGTCTTGTGGTAGATGACAGACCCGTCCACTTCCACCTCTCCCGTGGAGAAGTTACGCTGGAAGTTCTCCATGTCCGTAGCGGCATTCCACAAGCACCATTCGGCAAAGGAGAATAGTTTGAGTTTTCTCACTTTGGCAGAAGTATTCCGCAAGGTCAGCTTCTGCACCTCTCCCCAGGTCTTCAGTGGGACGAAGAAGAGCAGGCTGGCTTCGATGCCGTCTTTGGATCCGGTGATGCGGGTGTAGCTCATGCCGTGGCGACACTCGTAACTGTCGAGTGCAGTCTTGCAGGGCTTCCAGGTGGGAGACCATACGTTGCCGCCTTCATTGATGTAGAAGTAGCGTCCCCCGTTGTCCATCGGCACGTTGTTGTAGCGGTAGCGGGTGATGCGGCGGAACTTGGCGTCCTTGTAGAAGGAATAGCCTCCGGCAGTATTGGAGATGAGTGAGAAGAAATCTTCATTGCCCAGGTAGTTAATCCATGGCCAAGGTGTCTTGGGGTCGGTAATGACGTATTCGCGGTTGTCGTCATCGAAATATCCGAATCTTTTGTCTTGCATATTATTTCTTGTATTTAGTTTGATACATTCTTCATTAGTTGTGCCATCCGGCCATTTTCCCGGAAGCACGCTTCAAATTTAAAAACTTTTCTCCTATCACCCTTGTTTGCCCGGCGTGTTTTTTCCCCTCGGAAACATGAAGTACCGGAAAATGATACAAAAGTATCACCGCACGAATCTTTTTCGCTCTATCTTTGTAAACACATTTTATGATTAACCGATATGAAACACTTATTCGCATTTCTGTTCCTTCTTGGAATTACCTTTTCTCTTTCTGCCCAATCCGTCCGCGAACGTATTTTGCTGGACGACGGCTGGCAGTTTGCTTTTGGCAATGCTTCCTCACCGGAGAAAGACTTCGGCTGCGGAACGGAGTACTTCAACTATCTGACCAAGGCAGCCTCTATCCATAACGAGGGTCCTTACTCCCCCAAGTTCAATCCGGAGAAGTGGGGCGTGGACTGGAAGACGGTCAACCTTCCGCATGACTGGGTGGTTGATTTGCCTTATGCCAAAGAGGCGAGCCACAGTCATGGTTATAAAGCCGTCGGCTATAAATTCCCCGAAAACTCTGTGGGATGGTATCGGAAAAGTATCACTGTTCCGCAAGAGGACCTCGGCAAGCATCTTTATCTTCAGTTCGACGGTATCTTCCGTGATGCCCGTATCTGGATAAACGGTTTCTACCTGGGACACGAACCCAGCGGCTATGCCACGCAGGTATACGACATTACGGAATACCTGAATTACGGAGAAGAGAATCTTATCTGCGTCCGTGCGGATGCCACGCTCGAGGAGGGCTGGTTTTACGAGGGTGCGGGCATCTACCGCCATGTATGGCTGAACAAGACGGCGCCGTTGCATGTAGCTCCTTTCGGCGTATTTGTATCTTCCACGCTGGAAGCTCCTTTCGACAAGGCTGTGCTGGTGACCGAAGTGCAGATGAAGAATTCGGGAAAAGACCCCGTCTCCGGCAAAGTATGGTGCCGTCTGCTTGATGCCGACGGACAAGTGCAGATGGAGGACGAGGCGGAAGAGATAACCCTGCTGCCGCAAGAAACGCGTAGCGTAAAGGTGCGTACCAAAGTGCTGAATCCCCAGCTATGGAGTACAGAACATCCTTACCTTTATAAAATGGAAACCAGCGTCTGGCAAAACGGTAGGCAGGTGGACGTGGTGGCCACCCCGATTGGTATTCGCGACATCCGCTTCGATGCCGACAAGGGCTTCCTCCTGAACGGACAGCCTCTGAAACTGAAAGGTGTGAACATGCACCAAGACCACCCCGGAGTAGGTGCCGGCATTCCCGATGCCCTGCAAGTGTACCGACTGAAGGAACTGAAGAAGTTCGGCTGCAATGCCTGCCGTTCTTCCCATAACCCGATGACTCCCGAAATGCTCGATGCCTGCGACAGCCTCGGCATTCTTGTGATAGAGGAAAACCGTCTGACGGGCGTCAACGAGGAACATACCCGCCTGCTGAAACGTATGATAGACCGCGACCGCAACCATCCGTGCATCATCCTTTGGAGCGTAGGCAACGAGGAGTGGGGCATCGAGTGGAAAGAAAGCGGTACACGCATTGCTGCCACGATGCGCGAATATTGCCACCGTTTCGACCCTACGCGCCTCATGACCGTTGCTTCGAGCAGTGGCCCTGCCATCTTGATTCCCGCAGACGTGGCCGGTTATAACTACATCCTTCAGAACCCTGTGGAGCAGCACCGCAAGGATTATCCCGGTCGCCGGGCGCTCGGTTCGGAAGAGACCACGGGCTGTGGTACGCGCGGCATCTACTTTGATGCCCACGGCAAAGGCCACATGGTGGCGCACAACCGTAAACCGAACGGGCCTGACAGCCTGCTGAACTGCATCGAGCGTGGCTGGAAATTCTATGACGAACGCCCCTATCTGGCAGGTCTTTTCTATTGGACGGGTTTCGACTACCGCGGCGAGCCCAACCCCATGAAGTTCCCGGCTACGGGCTCACAATTCGGCATTCTGGACTACTGTGGCTTCCCCAAGGACGAAGCCTGGTATCTGAAGTCCTGGTGGACGAATGAGCCGGTGCTGCACATCCTTCCTCACTGGAATCTGCAAGGTCACGAAGGTGATAGCATCGACATTTGGGTATACAGCAACTGCGATGAAGTGGAACTGACTGTGAACGGCAAGAAACTGGATCGCAAACCGATGCCCCGAAACGGCCATCTTTCCTGGAAAGCCGTTTTCCAGCCCGGTGCAGTGAAGGCTGTAGGCTATAAGAACGGCAAAAAAATATTGGCCCGTACTGTGGAGACTACCGGTGCTCCTGCCCGTATCTCCCTGACGGCAGACCGTCCCGTCATTCAGGCAGACAATCGGGATGTGGCAGTGTGTAATATTGAGTTGCAGGACAAAAAGAAACGTTTTGTCCCCACTGCCTGCAACGACTTGACGATAACCGTTTCCGGTCCGGTACGCATCCTTGGGGTGGGGAATGGAGACCCCGCTTATCAGGCTACGGAACGTCCGGCCGACGCCGATGCCCGCACCTATCAGGTAAAGGCATTCAACGGACTTGCACAGGTGCTGTTGCAAAGTACCGGCGAAGCGGGAGAAGCCACACTGACGGTCGTTTCGGAAAACCTGCCGGAAACTTCCTGTGTCTTGAAGTTGCAGAAGTAAGCGGCTTATCATTTATATCATCCGGCGAAGCGGAGACCTTTCTCTTGTCTATGGGGCAAGAGAGGGATCTCCGCTTCTTTCTTCCTCAAACTATAGTGTGTAAGTGTACGAGATGCGCATCTCATACATCCTTACATTAGAGCCTGAGGGGGAGAAGAACGGAAGTTTTGCTTTTCCGGGTGGGACTTTCCCGGGTATCTGCTCATATATAACAATTATTACCTCTAAATGTAACAAATGGTACTGTTGTGGGATTAAAAAGAATGAGTATATTTGTGGCATGATATTTTTTTAACCAATGCCTATGGAAAACCAGAACTATATCATGAGGGAAATAACCCCTCTGTCGGAACGTGACTGTTTCTATATTGCCGATCGTCGCAAAACAGAATTTACCTACCCCATCCATTGTCACGCAGAGTATGAACTGAACTTCACGGAACATGCTTCCGGCGTACGTCGTGTGGTGGGCGATTCTGCCGAGATTATCGGTGATTATGACCTGGTGCTGATAACCGGTAAGGAGTTGGAGCATGTATGGGAGCAACATGAATGTACCTCCGGGGATATTCGGGAGATTACCATTCAGTTCTCTCCCGACTTGTTCTTCGGGAACGTTGTCAACAAGAACCAGTTCGACAGTATCCGTCGGATGCTGGAGCGTGCACAGTGCGGACTTAGTTTCCCCATGCAGGCCATCATGAAGGTGTACAACTGGCTGGATAAGCTGGCTTCCGAGGAGCAGGGCTTTTATGCCGTGATGAACTTTCTCCGTATCCTTTACGAACTTTCCCTCTATGACAATGCCCGGGTGTTGTCCAGTTCTTCGTTTGCCAAGATAGAGACTTTCTCTGACAGCCGCCGGGTACAGAAGGTGCAGAAATACATTTCCACCCATTATCAGGAGGATATCCGGTTGGCTTCATTGGCCGATATGGTGGGCATGACCCCGGTCTCTTTCAGCCGTTTCTTTCGCCTGCGCACCGGCAAGACGCTTTCCGACTACATTATTGATATCCGTCTGGGCTTTGCCACGCGTATGTTGGTAGATTCCACGCGTACCATTGCAGAGGTGTGCTATGACTGCGGCTTCAACAATCTGTCCAATTTCAATCGTATGTTCAAGCGGAAGAAGGGATGCTCGCCGAAGGAATTCCGTGAGAATTATCGGAAAAAGAAGCTGGTGATATGATAAAAAAGTATTGGTATTCTTCATTGAAAGTGCCTATTTTTGCACCAATGATTAATACTAATATCTGATATCATGAAAAGAGTTTTTTCCTTATTTTTATGTCTGCTGTGTGTATGTGCTGTGACGGCGCAGATACGCGGCAATGAAATCCGTGTAGTCGTTTCACCTGACCATAGCGATTGGGTGTATCGTCTGAATGAGAAGTGTACGTTTACCGTCCGGGTGCTGAAGGCACAGAACCTCTTGTCCGATGTCAAGATTGACTATGAACTGGGCCCCGAGATGTATCCTACTGAAGTAAAGAAAGACGTGGTGCTGAAAGATGGTACCTTGAAGTTGCAAGGCACGATGAAGACTGCAGGCTTCTTGCGTTGCAAGGTCAAGGCGCATGTGGACGGCCGGACTTATGAAGGGCTGGCTACATCGGCCTATGCTCCCGAGCAGCTGCAACCTGTGACGAAACTTCCTGCCGATTTTCGGGATTATTGGGCCAAGACCTTGGAAGAGGCGCGCAAGACTCCGTTGAATCCCCTTATGACGCTGCTTCCCGAACGCTGTACGGAAACGGATAATGTATATCAGGTCAGCTTCCAGACAAAAGCTTGGGGAGGACGTTTTTACGGTATTCTCAGTATTCCCAAGAAAGAAGGGAAGTATCCGGCTTTGCTGCGTGTGCCCGGTGCGGGTGTCCGCCCTTATGCGGGAGATACGTATACGGCTCCTGGAAAGGTGATTACATTGGAGGTGGGTATCCACGGCATTCCCGTCACGATGCAGCAGTCTGTATATGATGCGCTGGCAGGTGGGGCGCTGAGCAATTACTGGACGTTCGGCCGCGACAGCCGGGATGCTTCTTACTATAACCGTGTGGTGGTAGGCGCTTTGCGTGCTGTGGATTTTATCTGTTCGCTGCCGCAGTACAACGGGAAGGCGCTGGGCGTTACGGGCTCCAGCCAGGGCGGTGCCTTGTCTGTGATTACGGCGGCTCTTGATTCGCGCGTTACTTTCCTGGCGGCTGTTCATCCTGCCTTATGCGACCACGAAGCGTTCTTCAAGAAGCGCGCTTGCGGCTGGCCCCATTATTTCTATTATTACGGTGCTCCCGATGAAAAGCAGCTTGAAACGGTGCGCTATTATGATACGGAAAACTTTGCCCGCCTGCTGAATGTGCCCGGTTGGTTCAGTTGGGGGTATAACGATGAGGTCTGTCCTCCCACTTCCATGTATGCAGCCTACAATGTGATTTCTTCTCCGAAGGAACTGCATCCTTATCTGGAAACCGGGCATTACTGGTATCAGGAACAGTGGGATGAATGGCTGGACTGGATACGGAGACAACTTAATGTGCCAATGTGATTAATCACATTGGCACATTAATCTGATAATATAGTATCATTTTTTATGATATGAGCCGCGTATCTTTGTGTATCGCTTAAAAACTGATAATATGAAGAAACAATTCCTTTTGCTGACAGTACTTTTATTCCTTTTGGGGGCATGTGCCCCTAAGCCTGCGGAGCATTCGTTTATTAAGGTCAATGCCGATGGACAGTTCGTTCGCGACGGAAAACCCTATTATTTTGTAGGTGCCAATTTCTGGTACGGTGCCATTCTTGGTTCCGAAGGTGAAGGCGGCAATCGTGAACGGTTGCATAAGGAGCTGGACTTTCTGAAAAGTATTGGCATCAACAACCTGCGCGTATTGGTGGGTGCTGACGGTGAAAATGGCATAAAGACGCGGGTAGAGCCCTCTTTACAAGTGGCACCGGGCGTCTATAATGATACTATTTTAGCCGGATTGGATTATTTTATGAATGAACTGCGTGAACGTGATATGACAGCTGTCCTCTATTTGAACAATTCCTGGGAATGGAGCGGTGGCTATTCCGTTTACCTGCAATGGTCCGGACACGGTGATGCCGTGGTACCTGCCGTAGACGGATGGCCCGCCTATATGGAGTATGTCAAGCAGTTCCCCCAATCGGACAGCGCGAAGGCCTTGTTTGCCAATCATGTCAATTATATTGTTTCACGCACCAATAGGTATAATCAGATAAAATATGTGGATGACCCCACTATTATGTCTTGGCAGATTGGTAACGAGCCTCGCGCTTTCTCTGACGAGAACAAGGAACCGTTTGCCCGCTGGATGGCCGATGTGGCTGCACAAATCAAGTCACTTGACCCGAACCACATGGTGTCTTCCGGCAGTGAGGGCTCGTGGGGATGCGAAATGGATATGAATCTTTTCGAGAAGATTCATGCCGACCCCAACATCAATTATCTGAATATCCACATCTGGCCTTACAACTGGAGTTGGGTGAAGGCGGACAGCCTGAAGGAACTTCTTCCGCGTGCCAAGGAAAATACTAAGAAGTATATAGATGACCACATGGTCATTGCTCGGAAGTACAGCAAGCCGATTGTTTTGGAGGAGTTCGGTTTTCCCCGTGACGGTTTCAGCTTTTCCAAAGAGGCACCGACCACTGCCCGCGATGAATATTACCGTTATGTATTCGACCTCATCCGCCAGGACCGTGAGAGCGGCGGACTCTTTGCCGGATGCAACTTCTGGGCATGGGGTGGTTTTGCCGGACAAAATCCCGACCATGTATTCTGGGAAAAGGGAGATGACTATACCGGTGACCCGGCTCAAGAACAACAAGGACTGAACTCTGTCTTTGCCACAGACAGCACTATTGAAATAATTAAAGCGGAAAACCGGAAGCTGCAAAATTGAACCTATCTGTGCTTTTCCGTGTAATCCCTGCCTGAAAATTAGAATGTAAGCGTGTACAAAGCGTTTGTACCGTTATATAAGAAAGATTATTACTCTAAATACTAAGTATGATATGAAAAGCATATGGAAAGTTATGTTGGCGGTTTGTTGCCTAGGTATGACCATTGGTTGTGGAACAAACCCGTCGAAGAATGAAAATGTAAAGGAAACGCTACCGGCATTGGTGGTCAATGGTACGCAGTTGATGAATACCGAAGGAGACACGGTGGTATTGCACGGTGTCAGCTATGGCTGGCATCAGTTCTGGCCCCGTTTCTACAATGCCTCTTCGGTTGCTTATCTGGTCAATGACTGGGGCGCACAAGTGCTTCGGGCCTCTATGGGAGTGGATTTGGATAGCGCCTGCTATGTGAACAAGCCCGAGTTCGGTATTGAGTGTGTTACGAAAGTGGTGGATGCTGCTATCGAGAACGGCGTTTACGTCATCATCGACTGGCATAGCCACAATCTGCGGCAGGAAGAAGCAAAGGAGTTCTTCACCCAAATGGCTACCCGTTACAAAGGGGTTCCTAATGTCATCTATGAGGTTTTCAACGAACCGGTGGAAGACAGTTGGGAGCAGGTGAAGTCATACTCTGTGGAGGTTATCAAGACGATTCGTGCCATAGAACCGGATGCCGTTATCCTCGTTGGTTGTCCGCATTGGGACCAGGACATCCATTTGGCAGCGGACGATCCTATTACCGGATATAGCAATATAATGTATACACTCCACTTTTATGCCAACACCCACGGACAGTGGCTGCGCGACCGCGCCGACTATGCTCTGGGCAAGGGCTTGCCGATTTTCGTTTCCGAATGCGCCGGTATGGAAGCAAGTGGGGACGGCCCCATCAGTAAAGAAGAGTGGGGGAATTGGCTGGACTGGATGCAGCGGCATTCCATCAGCTGGGTGGCCTGGTCTTTGTCTGACAAGGATGAGACTTGCTCCATGTTCTATCCGTCGGCTTCTTCCGAGGGAAACTGGAAAGATGCAGATATGAAGGAATGGGGAAGAATGGTACGGGACGAACTGAAGAAATGACCCTTTCGGGAAAAAGCAATATGATTTAACCATTAATAATTTAAGAAAAAAAGAATTGTGCCTATGGGAAAAAAGGAAAAACGGAACTATGAAGACATGGACTGTTTGGAAGTAAACCTAAATGTCAAGGCTGTGATAGTATATCAGGGCTTTTTGACTCAGTCTCATTTTTGTTAACTAAAAAAATCTTCTTTTGGGAGGTTTTGTGTTTGTTTTAAATCTAAGAAATACAGTATGAATTTGAATTTTAGAAAGACAGCGCTGCTTGCGGGGATATGCTCGGTGTTCAGTCTGGGTTATGCTCCTCAGCTTTTCGCAGTATCATCGACGGATACCGTTGAGGCAGTGCAGCAAACAAAGAAAATTACGGGTGTCGTCAGTGATGCTATGGGCCCTATTATCGGTGCCAATGTATTGGAAAAAGGTACAACGAATGGTGTAATTACCGACATTGACGGTAACTTTGCCTTGAATGTGAAACCGGGAGCTACCATTGTAGTCTCCTTTATAGGCTATGTCAGCCAGGAAATAAAGATAACGAACCAGACAACAGTGAACATCACGCTGAAGGAAGACTCCGAGATGTTGGACGAAGTGGTGGTTGTGGGGTACGGTACGATGAAGAAAAGCGACCTTTCCGGTGCTTCCGTTTCCATGAGTGAAGACAAGATTAAGGGTTCTATTATCACCAATCTCGACCAGTCCCTTCAAGGGCGTGCTGCCGGTGTGACGGCAGTCAGCACTTCCGGTGCTCCGGGTTCTTCCTCCTCTATCCGCGTACGTGGTCAGGCCACTATCAATGCTAATGCCGAGCCGTTGTATGTAATTGACGGTGTGATTGTACAGAGTCAGGGACAAAGCGGTTCATCTTATGGTTTGGGCGATGCACTGGGTAATGGCTCGGTTTCCACCATTTCTCCGCTTTCCACCATCAACCCTGCTGATATCGTCAGTATGGAAATTCTGAAAGATGCTTCGGCAACCGCCATTTACGGTGCGCAAGGTTCCAATGGTGTGGTTTTGATTACGACCAAACGTGGTAAGGCGGGTGAGGCTAAGTTTACTTATGACGGTATGTTTGCCGTTCAACGCCAGACAAAGCGTCTGGATATGATGAATCTGCGTGAGTATGCCACTTATTATAATGATTTGGCAAACATGGGTGAAATCTCTGACCCTAGTAATTATTATGCCGATCCTTCTCTGCTGGGAGTAGGTACAAACTGGCAGGACGCCATCTTCCAGACTGCTTTGCAGCATCAGCACCAGATTTCGGCACAAGGTGGTACAGAGAAGATACAATACTACGTATCAGCTTCCTATATGGATCAGGACGGTACCATCATCGGTTCAAACTTTAACCGTTACAGCTTCCGTGCCAACTTGGATGCCCAACTGAAGAAGTGGTTGAAACTCGGTTTGACCGCCACCTATACAGCAACGGGTGATGACCTGAAACTGGCAGACAGTGATGAAGGTTTGATTAACTACTCGTTGACCACTCTTCCTGATATACCTATCTATAATCTGGATGGCAGCTATGCCACCGTTGTTCGCGAAGGCTACACGAATCCTAACCCGATTGCCCTTGCCATGATGGATGACATTCTGCTGGACCGTCAGAAACTGACGGGTAATATTTTCTTTGAGGTTACTCCGATTAAAAATCTGGTATGGCATGCCGAATTGGGTTATGACATCAGTTCCAGCAAAGGTGAGCGCTACAAGCCGATGGTTGATTTGGGTGGATGGGTACGTTCCAGTAATGAAAGCAATATCCAGAAAAACAGCAGTACATTCTGGCAATTGAAGAACTATGTGACCTATTCCGGAAACATAGGCGACAAGCATCATTATACAGCCATGGTGGGTCAGGAGTGCTGGGAGTCCAGCTATGACTTCACGAGTGTGTTCAATAGCGGTCTGCCTTCGGATGAAGTGCACAATCCTGCCTTGGGTACGGGAACCCCGACTATCAATGCAGGTTTTGGAAGCTCGTCTATGGCATCTTTCTTTACACGTCTGACTTATAACTATGCCGACCGTTATCTGGGTACTTATACCTATCGTTATGACGGCTCTTCAAACTTCGGTCCCGAGAACCGTTGGGCAGGCTTCCATTCATTGGCTACTTCCTGGCGCTTTTCCAACGAAACGTTCTTTGAACCGTTGAAGAAGGTCATCAGTAACGGTAAGTTGCGTCTGGGATGGGGACAAACTGGTAATGCCAACATCGGTGGTTATGCTTGGGGTACATCCATGAGTCGTATGCCTTCCGGTCTGGGTATGGGGTATCGCCCCTCCAATATACCGAATACTTCCATCAAATGGGAGTCCCAGGAGCAATGGAACGTCGGTGTGGATTTGGGATTCCTGCACGACCGTATCAACCTGACGGTAGAGTGGTACAAGAAAACTTCCAGTGATATGTTGATGCCGTTGCAGTTGCCTTCTTATATGGGTACTTCCGGTAATGCCTCTTCTGCATTGGCTGCTCCGAAAGGTAACTATGGTGACATAGAGAATACCGGTTTTGAAATCTCTCTGAACACACATCCTATTACGGGTAAGTTTGAATGGGATTCTGACTTCCAGATTTCTTTCAACAAGAACAAACTGAAAGGATTGGCTGGTACAGCCAATGCGCAGATTGTGGGTTACGGACAGTGGACCGATGTAGTCAGTGTATCCAGTGTAGGCGAATCACTTTATAACTTCTATGGATTTGTTTGTGATGGTGTTTACAAGGACCTGGAGGATCTTCAGACTTCTCCGAAACCTGCCAAGTATCCGGCAAACGGTGTATTCGACCGTACCAATACCGTATGGGTGGGTGATGTGAAATATAAGGATATCAGTGGTCCTGACGGTGTGCCCGATGGCGTTATCGACGACTATGACAAGACCAATATCGGTTCTCCGATGCCTAAGTTTACTTTTGGCTGGACTAATACTTTCCGTTACAAGAACTTCGACTTGTCTGTTTTCATCAACGGTTCCTATGGCAACAAGGTGTACAACTACCTTTCCATGAAGCTGACACATATGAACTCTCCCTGGACTAACCAGCTGAATGCTGTAAACGGACGTGCACAGCTTGTTCCTATCAATCCGAACAAGGTCTACGAAGATGGAACGATGTGGTATAATGATGTGTCTAACGTCATGGTGGCAAACCCGGGAGCTTCCATTCCACGCGCCACTATCAATGACCCGAATGACAACGACCGTATCAGTGACCGTTATATTGAAGATGGTTCTTATATCCGTCTGAAGAACATCTCTTTGGGATATACTTTCCCGAAAAAGACGATTGATAAACTGGGACTGAGCAACTTGCGTATCTATGCCAATATCCAGAACCTGCTGACCATTACCGGTTATGACGGCTATGACCCTGAAATTGGTGCCAGCACTTCAAGCGTCAATGTCTATGGTTTGGACAACGGACGTTATCCGTCTCCTACAGTTTATTCATTCGGCTTGAATGTTTCATTCTAACACTTTAAATTGAAGAAAACATGAAAATCAGATATATTAAATATTGGGCGTTTGCAGCTGTACTCGGTATGGGAACAGTTTCATGCGAGGATTTCCTGAACCGTCCTACCGAAGACAATTATAACGAATCGAACTTCTATCAGAATGACGAACAATGTGTGCAGGGGGTTAATTATCTTTATAACTCACCTTGGTATGACTTTCAGCGCGGTTTTATTAAAGTCGGTGAAATCTTGTCCGGAAACGTATACGAGGGAAACAGCCCTTACTTGAATTTTACGGTGAATGGTACGGATGAAAACCTTGTGAACATGTCCTATTCTCTATGGGCAGTGATTGGCCATGCCAATACTGTATATACTCGTTTGAAGACGGCAAATGCGTCAGAAGCAGTGAAAAATCAGTGTATGGGCGAGTGTCTGGCATGGAAAGCCATGGCTTACTTCTATTTGGTACGTAGTTTTGGCGCAGTACCCATTATCCATGATAATACGGACGAATTGAATTCCGGTAATTATAACTCCAAATTCAAAGTGGAGGCAGCAGATGTGTACGAATATATCATTATGACTCTGGAGAAAGCTATGGAGTTGCTTCCGGCCAGAGGTGAAACGGGACGTATTGACCGCTATTGTGCCGAAGGTCTTTTGGCTAAGGTGTATCTAACTAAGAGTGGCCTTTCCGGTACCCGCAATGCGGATGATTTGGCGAAAGCGGCAGAATATTCCAAGGATGTAATTAATAATTCCGGCCGTAACTTGCTGGCTAACTATTCCGATGTTTTCCGTTTGGCAAACAACAAGAATGAAGAGTGTCTCTTCTCCTGGCACTGGTCGGCAGGACGTGACCCCTGGACACAGCAGAATACGTTGCAGTCGGACTTGGCAATGGTGGGATTCGATGAATTTGGTGATTGCTGGGGCGGCTATGCAGGTCCGTCGGTTGATTTGCAGGATGCATTTGGAATTTCCGCTTTGGAAAGTCCTGAGACGCGTTCGGATACGGATACCCGTCGTAAGGCTACTATGATGATGGCAGGTGATGTATACGATTATTTCTGGCAGGACAAGGGCGGATTTGATTATCTGCGGTTTATTTATGATGCCGAATATGGTAAGGGAGGACCTAATGGCGATTACCAGTCTCCTACCGGTGCCAATCACGTGAAGCATCTCTATGGTAACAATAATGACCATGTATTGGGCTTGGGCGTATCGGCTGGTAATATGTACAGCGGCCTGGCAACCCATATCCTGCGCCTGTCCGATATCTATCTGGTATATGCCGAGGCGAAAATGGGACTGGCTACCTCTACTACAGACCAGAGTGCACTGGATGCTTTCAATGCAGTACGTGGCCGTGCCATTCCGGGAGTTACTCCGAAAACCTCCATTACTTGGGAGGACGTCTGGAAGGAACGCCGGCTGGAACTGGCTTGCGAAGGCGACCGTTGGTATGATTATGTACGTTTGGCATATTATGATTCCCAGCGTGCTATCAATGAGCTGAAGGCACAGCGCCGTGATGTTTATTATAGTCTGGGTACTACTTATAAGGCTTATTATGAAAACGGCAGTTGGACGGTGAATCCGGACGAGACCCGTTACAATCCGGATGCAAAGGCGCCGAATGTGACAGTCTCCAGCTTTACATTGCCGTTCCCGACAGAAGACGTGGTGTTCAATCCTAATTTGATGAAAGACCCGGTACACGTAGATGTACGTTCTGAATTCAGTTATTAATTTAATGCTTGAAAAGATGAAAAATAATAGATATACGAATTGGTTCTTCGCGGCAGCTGTTGTTGTAGCAGGCTTTTCCATGGCGGCTTGTGAGGATGAACCGGATAAATATGAAGTGGCAGGGGGAAAGCCTACCTTGAAATATGTTCGTGTCCCTGATCCGGCAGCGGCAGACTCTTTGCTGACGGGGGCTTATATGGCGAATACGATTTGTCTGGTCGGTGAGAATCTGCGGAGTGTTTACGAGCTCTATTTCAATGACCAGAAGGCGATACTTAATACCAGTTACATCACTGACCATACACTTATGGTAGATGTTCCGAAAGAGATTCCTTCGGTAGTGACTGATAAGATTTATATGGTGACCAAAGCAAAGGATACCATAGATTATGATTTCAAGGTGTTGGTTCCGGCTCCTACCGTGAACTCCATTTCTTGTGAGTTTGCAAAGCCGGGTAGTGAGGTGACACTGATTGGTGACTATTTCATTGATGACCCGAATGTGCCGCTGACCATTACGATGGCCGGTAATGTGGAAGTGACTAATATTACGAACATAACCAAGACTGCGGTCAGCTTTATTCTTCCGGACAATGCTCCTGCAGGCTATATCAACGTGAAGTCCATTTATGGTACCGGACGTTCCAAGTTCCGCTATTATGATACACGTAACATTCTCTTTGACTGGGACGGTTCTCATGGCGGTATGGCTATTGCCCACGGTTGGCGTGATGGTAGCAAGGTGTTGAGAGAAGCCGATGAAAACAGTATTGACGGTGCTTATATCTGTCTCACCGGAGCACTTGACGGTGCTATCGGAGCTACTTGGGCAGAAGATGAGTTCTCGTTCAACTATTGGCCGGAACCGTCTGCCGGTTATCCCGAACTTTCTGCACGTCCTGAGTTTGCAGAACTGCTCGAGGAGTATGGCGTCAATGGCTTGCAACTGAAATTCGAGGTGAATATTCCTTCTTCCAATCCGTGGCAGTCTTGCGCTCTACAAGTGATGTTTACGGGTAATGATGTGGTGACTTATGCGACGGGAACTAATGCTTATTTTAGTGATACGAATGTGCCGCGCGGTTTGTGGTTGCCTTGGAAGAATACGGGTTCGTATGATACGGGTGGTAAATGGACAACCGTTTCCATGAATCTGTCCGAGTTCAACAAGACGCATGAAGGTAATAAGTGTGATAGAACTTTTGACAAGACTATGCTGACCGGATTGACATTCTTTGTCTGGGCAGGTGGTGTGGAAGGTAAGGATTGCAATCCGGTGATTATGATTGACAACATCCGTGTGGTACCTATTGAATAACCTTTTAAATAGAATACTGATATGAATAAAACATATAAATTTCCGGCACTGTGGATGATGTGCCTGATGCTCTTCAGTTGCTTGACGTTTACGGCCTGCGACAATGGGGATGATGAAGATACCAACCAATATAAAGGGGGAATCAGTCTGAATGTATTCGGACCGAGTCCCGTATCCCGCGGCGGTGTACTCCGTTTCCTAGGCAGTGGCATGGATAAAGTGACTGCGGTCGCTATTCCCGGTTGCGACGATATAACAGACATCGAAGTAGTCAGTGATACGGAAATCCGTGTCACTGTACCTCAGACAGCCCAGCCGGGGTTGGTTGTCTTGAAGACTCCGAAAGGGGATATTACAACAAAAACCGAGTTGACATTTACGGAGCCGATTGCTTTGGAGGCTTTTGCACCGGCAGAAGTAAAGCCTGGTAGTGAATTGACCATTACTGGTGAATATTTGAATTTGATTAAAGAAGTGATATTTGCTGACGAGGTAACAGTGCCTGCTGATGAGTTTGTCAGTCAAAGCCGTCAGGAGATTAAAGTTATTGTTCCTGATTCTGCTCAGACCGGTAAGTTCATCTTGTCTGATGGAGCTGAAATCCCCAATTGGATTTATTCTGAAGGGGAACTGGAGGTTACTTTGCCATCGGTAGAGGCTCCACTCGACCTGGTAGATAAGAAGCCGGGGGATGTCATTCGAGTTTCTGGTGAAAACTTTGATTTGGTGAAGAAAGTGCAGATGCCGAATGGGGATGAAGTTGAATTTACGATGACTGCCTCTTCCGAAGGAGATGAACTTACTTTTACATTGCCGGATAATGTCTCGGACGGAGAAGTTACGGTACTTCCTGCTTCGGATGTAAAAGTTGTGGTTGCTACTGTTGTAGTAGCTACGCCTTCGAACGTAGTGGCTGTTCCTGCTGTAAACTTGCGTGGTGGAGATATGATTACCTTGAAAGGTACCAATATGGATTTGGTGACTGATGTAACGTTCCCTGGTGTAGAAGAAGCAGTAAGATTGGAATCACAAAACTCGACTGAAATAAAGGTCTTGATGCCGGCTGCGGCTATTAGTGGTGATTTGCAATTGAATACAAATAGTGGAAAAGCAACTGCCGTATCTATTGCAACGGCAAAGCCGGAAAACATTTCTTATAGTGCGGCGACGGTCCCGGCAGGAGAGGCTTTGACTGTCAAAGGAGTAAATATGGATGTAGTTTCGGCTGTTGTATTCAGTGGTAATGTGGAGGTTACCGTATCCGATGCCACCGCTACTGCCATTTCCTTGACTGTACCCACAACTGCTGAAACCGGGGCCTTACTCTTGAAGATGGCCAATGGTGAATCTGTGGAAGCACCGTCTTTGACAATAGAGAAACCGGTATGTGCCTATTTGCCGGCATTGCCTGACAAATTGGTTCGGGGACGAATTGTGGAACTTGAGATTGTTAATGCTGATAAGCTGACAAATGTATTGCTGAATGAGGCTGCTGTTCAGTATATCAATGATGCAGCTAAAGGGGTATTGATGTTGAATGTACCGGCTGAGCTGGATGGAACTTATAGCCTAAAACTGATTTCTTCAAATGGTGAAATTGCTTATGATGTTCTTGTAGTTGCCAATGAAGAAACAGTTTGGGCTGGTCCGCTCGATATTAGTTGGGGTGATGGAGGACGTGTGTTGGTACCGGCTGTATCTTTTGCCAAGGTAACGGCAGGCACTGTCATGAAAGTCTATTTTGATCAGAAAGACCAGACTTGGGCACAGGCTCAGTTTAACTATGGCGATTGGAGTGGCATAGCTTTCTCTTTGTTTGATACGACTATGGTACCGACAGACATTTACGGCTGGAGTTTCGAGAGCCGTGTGATGGAGTTGACGTTGACTCAGGAGATACTTGATAATATTCAAGCTAAACAAGGAGATTGTGAAGACCAGACAAATGTAGGTATCATTATTCAGGGCAGTGATTTGACGTTTACAAAAATAACGATTGTAAATTGATGAATTGTGGCTTGAAGAATGTGACTATGGATGCCCTGATTAAGAATGAAATAAAATCATAATTAAGATGAAGAAACTGAATATAAAATGGATGCTTTCGTTGATAGCAGCTTTTACTTTTGCCTCCTGCGATACTGATGTCGATCATGATATCCCAGCAGTGGATGCACCGGTATTGGTGTCTACTACTCCTGAAAGTGGAGCAGCCAAAGTGAAAACGGGAGAAATCACTATTGAGGTGAAATATGACAAGAATATATTCTTTGCAACAGACAATCTGAGCGAAATCAAGTTTACCGGTGGTGAACTGATAAGTGCCGATGTACTTGGCGCAAGCAATATACTGACTGTAAAAGTGAATGTTCCCGGGAGAGAGACGGCTTGTTCTCTCTCTATCCCCGAGGGAATAGTAACCGGACCGAACCAGATGCCTGCTCCGGCTGTATCGGTTCAGTTCTCTACTGTTGCTTTGGACAAGACGCTGGTTGCTGCCACTTCGGCCAAAGCTGTGAAACTGTACAATTATCTACTGGATAATTTTGAGACGAAGACACTTTCAGCTATGATGGCCAATGTTGCCTGGAATACGGAAATGTCCGAAAAGGTGTATGGATGGACTGGAAAATATCCGGCTATCAACTGTTTCGACTATGTTCATCTGCCGGCATCTGTAGCTGGAGCAGACTGGATTAATTACGGTGACATTACTCCTGTTAAGGATTGGTCTGACAAAGGTGGCATCGTAGCTGCCATGTGGCATTGGAATGTACCCAAGAAAGCTGTAGGCGAGGCTTCTTCTACCCAAATATGGGAAGGAGAGATAGTAATGCCGGGTGATTGGAGTGGAAATGTACAGATGACGGATGATGCTGCAAAAGCTGTCTTTGCTGATGCACAAGTGGGTCAGGTGATACGCGTGGCTGTGAAGGATGTGGCAGCGGGTGCACAAGGTTCGTTCAAAAACAGTGGTTGGAGCGAGATTGCTTCAGGAACTGATTATTTTGACATATCCGGGGACTATACATTGGTGATTACCGAAGATGTTTTGAAATCCCTGCAAGAAGGTGGTCTCATCATTGGTGGACATGATTATACAGCAGTTGCTGTTTATCTTGAAAATAACGGTACAGCTCTCGACCCGAATAAGGATTATGCCTTTTATAAGGCAGATACGGAGTTTGATGCTACCAATGCCACAGTGGAAGGCACTTGGGAAAACAAGGTGTTTACCGAAGATTTGAAAAATGCTGCCGCTTACTTGAAGCTATTGAGAGATGCGGATATTCCGGTATTGTGGCGTCCATTCCACGAGGCAGCCGGTGGCTGGTTCTGGTGGGGTAAGGATGCTGCCAGTTTTAAATCTCTGTGGATTGCTATGTTCAATTACTTCAAGACTGAAGGATTGGATAATCTTATCTGGGTTTGGACTACCGAGGGCAATGATGCCGATTGGTATCCGGGAGATCAATATGTAGACATCGTGGGACGTGATGTTTATAATAAGGAAACTGCAGATTGTGTTTCAGAATATACTTCCATTGCCGAAAATTATGGAAACAAGATTGTTTCGCTGAGTGAATGTGGTACGGTCGGACTTATTTCCGAACAATGGGCATCTGGTGCACGTTGGAGTTGGTTCATGCCGTGGTATGACGGGACAAATGAGGATGGTAGCCCGGTAGTCCATGCTGATGAAGCATGGTGGAAGGATGCTATGAGCCAGGAATTTGTTGTTTCCCGTGAAGATCTTCCTTCTATGGAATAGCATTTTTAATAATAAAATGGGAAGGGTTGTCTCTGGTTAGTATCGGGGCAACCCTTTCTGTCTTTTATAGCTTTTAGTTGTTGGTTATAGAATTCATGCTTTATACTTTTTAGGAAAAATAGTAATGGATGTTAAATGAGTGTCGTTATTTGATAAAATAGTATTATAAGGTTTGCTGCTAAAAGTCTACTTTTGTCAAGCCTAATTAAAATTTGATAATAATCATATAATGTTTAACCGCTAATGAAATGAAAAATGCCTATGAGAAAGGAGTGATATGTATACCAACCACTTTATAGAATAAGGTATATTTAATTTTTCCTCAAAAAGAGAAGTTTAACCTTATATTAAACGGTAGATGCCGCCAGGCAATACCAATTCATTAATCTAAGAAAAATACAAGTATGAATTTAAATTTCAGAAGAACCGCGCTGCTCGTGGGTATCTGTTCGGCTGTCAGCCTGACTTATACTCCGCAACTTTTCGCCGCATCGGTCGATGCAATAGATGCTGTGCAGCAAGCAAAAAAAATCACAGGTACTGTAACAGATGCAATGGGACCGGTCATCGGTGCCAATGTATTGGAGAAAGGAACCACAAATGGTGTCATTACCGACATTGACGGTAATTTCACATTGAATGTTCAGCCGGGAGCAACGATTGTTGTGTCTTTTATCGGTTATCAGCCGCAAGAAATAGTGGTAGGTAACCAGACTAGTTTCAAGATTCAGCTAAAGGAAGATACGGAATTGTTGGATGAAGTAGTCGTAGTGGGTTACGGTGTACAGAAGAAGAAACTGGTGACAGGTGCTACGGTTGAGGTAAAAGGCGAAGACATCGCAAAATTAAATACTACGCAGGCATTGGGCGCTTTACAAAGCCAGTCTCCGGGTGTAAATATTCAGGCCGTTTCCGGTCAGCCGGGTGATGGGTTTAAAATTAATATTCGTGGTGCTGGTACTAACGGAAATACAGCTCCAGTTTACGTTATTGATGGTGTAGCCGGTGGCGATATTAACGCCTTGAATCCTGCCGATATTGAACGTATTGACGTGTTGAAAGATGCTGCATCTTGTGCAATTTACGGTTCGAGCGGTGCCAACGGTGTTATCCTTATTACTACGAAGCAGGGTAAGGTAGGAAAGGTTTCTGTATCTTATGATGGAAACATAGGTTGGGCAAATATATATAAGATGCCTGATATGTTGAATGCCAAAGAATATATGGCGGTAATGGATCAAGTGGCCTATAATAATGGAGGCCAACCGTATGATTGGTCAAAATTCGTAGATGCTGATTTGCTGACTGCTTATCAGAATGGTACCAATCCTGGTACAGATTGGGTAAAAGAATTCCGGAATAAAAATGCTGTGGTTACTAATCATGCGTTGAATGTAACAGGTGGTTCTGAATTCTCCAAATTTTCGACAGGTATAGGCTATCAGTATCAGGATGGTGCATTCGGTGGTCCGGTGAAGACTGACTATCGTCGTTTTACTTTCCGCATTAATTCTGAGCATGTGATATATCGTAAGGGAGATGTGGATGTGATAAAGTTTGGTGAGAATATATATTATCAGCACAAACAGAATCAAGGTGTGCAGTTAGGTAATCAATATTCGAATGACCTTTCTAATGCTTTGCGTGCTATTCCTCTGATTCCTGTATATAATGAAAATGGTGATTTCTTCATGTATGATGATTTGAAGAATTTTGGAACGAGTGCTAATGGTATACTTGATTATACTGCATATGCTTCTAATCCGATGGCTCACATGGTATATAATCAGGCTGGGAATAATAAGAATAAGAATTTTAATCTGAACACAGCGGCATATCTGGAAGTACAACCACTTAAGAATCTTATTTATAAAGGTCAGGTTAGTTACAAACAATGGTCAAGTTCATGGCGTTCATATCTTCCCGTTTACCAAATTAATAATCAGGGAGATAGCCGTGATAAAGACCAAACGATAAATAACGTGTCTTTGGGTTGGAACTGGAGTTTGACTAATACGTTGAGTTATCGGTTTGATATTACAGACTTACATCATTTTGATGTTTTGGCTGGTACAGAGTATTCTAAATCAAGACCAACTTATGGCGAATCAGTAGAGGCAACCGGTTATAATAGTGCTTTTGGTGACTTTACACATGCTTATTTGCATAATACAGAACGTAAAGCTACTGCTACAGTAAATGGTTATCCCTCGGATTATGGTTCTAAGATGTCTTATTTTGGACGTTTGAATTATGACTTTAAGGAAACTTATATGTTTTCTGCTATCATTCGTGCCGATGGCTCGTCTAAGTTTGCGAAAGGCAATCAATGGGGATATTTCCCATCATTCTCTGCTGGTTGGGTTATTTCAAACGAGGCTTTTATGAAGAATACTGCTTCTTGGCTTGGTTTCTTGAAAGTCCGTGCTGGTTGGGGACAGAATGGTAATGACAATATCCCTAATTCAAATTGGCGTGCCGGTTACGAGTTTGGCGATTATGGTCTTTATACATTTGGCTCGGATAAGAATGGAGGTACAACCGGAGCTTACCCGAATCGTTTGGCTAACCCCGATTTGACATGGGAAACTTCAGAACAGACCAATATCGGTATTGATGCCCGTTTCTTGGATAACCGTCTGAGTTTTACCATGGACTGGTATAGCAAGCAGACGAAAGACTTGTTAGTGGAAGTGGGTACCAATGCGGCTTCCGGTTTCGCTACTCAATATCAAAATGCTGGTACGGTAAAGAATACTGGCCTTGAACTTTCAATGGGCTGGAGAGATCAGATTGGTAAGGAGTTCAAGTATGGGGTGAATGTCAATATGGCCTATAATAAGAATGAAGTAACGGAGGTTAATAACGCCAATCATTTTATTGAAGGCGGTAATGATTTGTTGGCTCAAAGTACGGGTCGGTTTGTCCGTATGGAAGAAGGACATCCTATTGGCTATTTTTATGGTTATAAGACGGATGGTGTCATTCAGAACCAGAATGACTTGCAGGCATATCTTGACCAGAATTGTAAAGGAAATGCGGCAAACTCTAAGCAAGGTGCAAGTATTAAACCGGGTGATTTGAAGTTTGTGGATGTTGATGGAAATGGGGTGATTAATGATGACGATAAGACTGATTTGGGTAATCCTCATCCTGACGTGACAATGGGTCTTACGTTAAGTGCGGAATATAAAGGATTTGATTTCTCTGTAACAACCTATGGCGCTTTTGGTGCACAGGTAGCTCGCTCTTGGCGAAAGTTCTCAGATGGACAGTATGAAAACTATACGACAGAAGTTTACGATTACTGGCATGGCGAAGGAACCTCAAACAGATATCCGCTGCTTGCGCCGGGAAATAGTGGACAGAATTTCCAGGCCATTTCAGATATTTATATTGATGATGCCGACTATGTTCGCATTCAAAATCTGACTATAGGATACGATTTCAAGAGAATTTGGAAGAACTGTCCGTTCCAGCAACTTCGTGTGTATGCTGCTGCACAGAATCTATTTACTTTTACCGGTTATAAAGGGATGGATCCGGAGAATGGTAGAGCCCTCAATGACAAAGAACCGTGGGTAACCGGTGTTGATGTAGGTAACTATCCTCAACCTCGTACTTATATGGTAGGTGTTAATGTTAAATTCTAAAATTGATACACGATGAAAAAAATAGCATATTTAATAGGTGCAGCTTTGATGATAGCAGGAATGTTTGCTTCTTGTAGCTTGGACTCGATGAGTCTGACGGAAAAAGATACGACCAATTTTCCTAAAACGGCTGAAGATGCCAATCAGGCTTTAGCTGCCATATATCAGAACCTGAATAATGTCAATGCTTTTCCACAGCAGTCTTTCTTGTATAATTCTCTGCTGGCTTGCGATGATATGTTGGGTGGTGGTGGTCCCAATGATAAGTTGATGCAATCTTTGGACCTTATTTGTAATACGGGTACAAATGCTACGCAGGATTACTGGGTGGCTCGCTATCAAGGAATCAACCGTGCCAATACGTTGTTGGAGGCTCTTGCTGGTATTGAAATGGATCCGGAAGTAAGAGCGCAGGCTGAGGGCGAAGCCAAGTTCCTTCGTGCTTTTTATTACTACGAGTTGGCTTCCATGTATGGGCGCGTACCTTTGGTGATTACTGCTTTGTTGCCCGAAGATACTACCCCTCCGACTGCCGCTGTTATCTGGGGGCAGATTCTGCAGGATCTTCGCGATGCGGCTGCAAATATGCCGGCTGTTCGCAAGTCGGATGGGCATGTTGATAAATATACGGCTGAAGCTATGTTAGGACGTGCCTGGTTGTATTATACTGGTATGTATGGCAATGGTGAAACTCTGAACGATTTGGTTAGTACGAACTATAGTCCGTTGACTTCAGTTGATTTGCCTGATGGGACAACTTTGACCAAGCAGGATGTGGTTGGGTATATTGATGATTGTGTGAATAATTCTGGTTATAGTCTTGTTCCTGAGTTTCGTAATTTGTGGGCATATACCAATAAATGTACGGTAGAAGATTTTCCGTTTACTGCCGGTCAGGGATTGAAGTGGGTAGAAGATGATGCAGCGGTAAATCCCGAATCCATGTTTGCCATTAAATATAATAAACTTGCATCTTGGAGCACTACTATCGGTTATGGTAACGGTTATGCTCTGCATTTTGGTGTACGTGGCAATGATCAGGCCAATTCTTTCCCCTTCGGACAAGGATGGGGTGCCGGTCCTGTAGCTCCCAATCTTTATAATGATTGGAGTGTGGCAGAACAAGATGATGCCCGTCGTCCGGCCTCCGTATTCAAGACGGAGGATATGCCGAGTTATAATAAAGGTGGTGGTGACGGCTTTATCCAAGAAACGGATTATTATCAGATGAAAATAGGTTCTATCATGGCTTATAGTACGGATGCGGCTGGAAATAAAACGATTGAACCGGTATTTGAGAAGATAATGTATGGTGCCGACGGCTGGATTAATGATAATCTGATGCAAACCGGTTCTATTCATGATTTGGTTTTGATTCGTTTTGCGGATGTATTGTTGATGCAGTCTGAATTGAAGGAAGATGTTTCCGGTATAAACAGAGTGCGTAGTCGTGCCGGACTTGAACCTATTGGTACATATTCGTTGGCTGCATTGCAGAATGAACGCCGTTGGGAACTATGTTTTGAAGGTACTCGCTGGAACGATATTCGCCGTTGGCATATTGCTGCCGATGCCCTTGAAAGACAGACGGGAGCAAAGGTTTATACAAATGGGGCTGAAAGCCGTAATGTGGCGCAGAACGGTGGTTATGCCGCACGTTATAAGGCTACGGCAGGTTTCCAGAAGATTCCCGAAAACCAAGTCCTCTTGAATGAAGGAAAGGTAGAACAAAATGAAGGTTATACGGATGCAAGTGCTGAGTATAATGGTTGGCAAGAATAGAATATGAATTTAAAATGAAAAAAGATATGAAAAAGATATTATTCGCAATACCTTTGTTTGCAATGCTGCTGGTGGCTTGCGATCCGATAGTGGATGAAATCAGTCCGGATCCCAATGTCACACCGGAAAATCTTACTTTTGAACTTGTGGCCAAGAACCAGGGAAACAACAACATTCAGATTGTTCCTACTCCGTCACGTTATGTGAAGGTTTATGATGCTACGTCTGATACCAAGTTGGCAGAAGGTACGGCTCCGTCGGTTCAAGTAGCTCCTCCTAATAAAGAATTGCAAGTATATGTAACAACCATTAATTCGGACGGCTCCATAACAAAATCGGCTTCCAAATCAATAGCAGTAACGGAGTATACAGATCTTCCCGCTATTTATGCAGATATCTTTGGTACAACTCCGGATGGTGGTTATGGCACAACAACTTGGACTTGGAATACAGAAGCCGAAGACGGCTGCTGGGGTAATGGTGGATTTCTGTCAAATACAGGTCCCGGTTGGTGGGTTATCCGTAGTGGAGAAATTGATGGACAGGTTACAGGTGCGGGACTACCTGATGACGGATTGAACGGTTGGTTCTCGCTTAGCCTGTCAGGTGTCCAGACAAGTCGTGGTGAAAGTGGCTCTGTAAAAGTTTCAGAAGATATGGTACAATCCGGATGGGATGTAGGTACAATTGAATTTTCTGGTACTATTCCTTTGTTGGGTATACAACCTAATCAAGGAAATGCACGTCAGTATGTATATCACATTTTGAAAATCACAGAGGATGAACTTCGGCTTTGTGCACCTGAGCCAGGGGTGACTTCTGGAGGTGGTACTGCATGGTTCTGGAATTTCAAGAGAAAATAGTCAATATTGGATGTGCGGGCGGGTAATATCCGCCCGTATTCCTCAATTAATAATCACATAAAAATCAAAAGATGAAACGAACTTTTTGGTGTATTCCCGTATTTTTGCTTTTTTGCATTTTATCAGTAAAGGCAGATGTCTTGGGACCATATATAATGGATAGTAATGTGCCTGATACGCCAGCAGGATATGGACGAATTGTGCTTCCGATTAGTGGTGTATATGTTCCAGTTAACGCGAGTATAACGGTTTGTGACGAAGGTGGTAAACAATATGTTTTGACAGCGCGTGAACCAGGAGTTCCTCCATATTGCTATTTCTTGGCTTGTGGAATTTATCGTGTGATTGCATTAGAGAATTGTACGACACAGTCTAATTGGGGAACGCTTGTCGTAGGAAGTACTTTCGAAGCCTCAGGAGGATATATCAATTTGGTTTATACAGGAGAGGTTCCTTATACTCAAAGCATAGTTCAAGCACCTGGTACTGACGATAATGTTCCTCCTTCCAAAGTAGGTTACAATATAATGAAAGTGTATGGAATAGAGACAAACGGCGGTGGGGTGTTGGTTGATTCTGACAAAAAAGAATATGGTATCTTTAATTATACCGGACATATAGGCGGTGCTCATTACTTTTACATTAAGTCAGGCACATACACTATAAAATCTTTGAGTGCTACCAATGGAAATTATATTTATTTGGAGTATGGAAATGTTAGACAACCGCTTTCTGCAGGTAGGTCTTTCACAGTTCCTGCGTCATTCTTCTCTATTGTATTTTCTAAGGAGGCACTTTAAAAGTAATTTGGATTTATAGATAAGCTATTCAACCCAAAGCAGTTGTCGTTACCCCCGACCTCATTGGTCGCCCGTAACATCGGATAATTGTAATGCATTAACCGAATAGTACAATTGTTTAATGGTTAAATCAGGAAAAGGCGGGTCGTGAGATTCGCCTTTTCGCATTCATTCTCTATTGCCTTTCCGGATGCAATTCACATTCCTTTTTGTATTACCCCTGATGTCAGGGCGCAGAATGTTTCTTTTTATCCCTGCATCTCCTTCACCTCTTCCTTCCATCCTCCTGTTCATCGGCTTTCCCGGTGAAACCGCTTTCCGTCCTCACCGCCCCGCCTTTGCATCGCGCGACACACCGTAGTACCCCGGCATGGCCCGGTAGATGGGTTGCGTGGGCTTCCCCACATTCTTCAGCTTGCCCTCTTGCTGCAACCGTTTCAGGTGGACGTTCGCGGTGGTGCGCGCCATGCCGCACAGCGCCTGGAAATCGCTGCGAATCAGCACGTCGTGGTCGGCAAAGTATTCTTTCAGCTTCATGTCTATCTCCACTTCCGAAAGCTTCTGGGAGTGGCGGGTGTATTTGCTGCGGATGGCACTGACTCCCGTCATCGCTTGTTTCAGCCTGACGTCGGGACGGAAGCTGATGCTCTTCAGCCGGAGTTTCAGGTGCTTGTTCGGGGTGCTGCGGGTCACTTTCTGTGTGGCTTCCAGGGTGGGGGCGAAGTAGCCCAGCCCTTCGATGTGCACCTCGTGGCCGTTGCGCAGTTCTTCGCCGCAGATTTGCGTCAGGCAGTCTATCGCGTTCATCACGTCGCCCACCGTGAGCGAGCTGCGGGCATGCACGCGGTTGTAGAGCTGCCGCATGGTTACTTTCCCGTTGAGCAACGGGCGGGGATGGAGGCCTCTCTCTTCCGGGGCTTCCTCATTGGTGCCCGGATTCTCGTACCAGTCATATAGTATTGCCATATCAATAGGTTTTAGTGCGTTCAACGTATTTGTTTCTTCCCTCGGAAGTGTCTTCCTGTAAGTGAACGACTCCGGTCGGCCGAACGAACGACCCGGGCCGTTCGATTGAACAACCTCGGTCGGTCGATTGAACGACCCGGGTCGTTCACTTGTAAGGAACCGTGCAAATATACTGAAAATAAAGGGTTCCGCAGCATAAATAGGTATGTTTGTCAGCAGGAATGATTTTTGAAGAATAATCGGAGAATGGCTTGCAAAACGCCCTCGGCAGGCAGTAACTTTGGCGAAGAGGCGAGAGGAAAGAAAGGATGATGCCCTTCCCCGGAACCGCCAAACAATCATTTTAATAAAAATACTTATGAAGAAAAAACTGATGACTTTGCAGCAGCACCGACTCTTGAAGGAGGCGGGCCGGCTGATTGCCTTTTCGGAAAGGCTGAAACACGCACAAAAAGAAACGACCGGCCGAAACCGGGAGGAGCGGGAAGAGAAGTGCCGCCGGAGCGCGAAAGCCGCAAGCGCCGTGGCTGCGCTGAGCGGCGACATCGAGGAGTTCCTCGCTTCGCGCTACGACTTTCGCTACAACCTGCTGACGGACGAAACCGAATTCCGCGCCGCCGGGCAACGCTCTGCCGCCTTCACCCCCGTGGGCAAGCGCGAACTGAACACTTTCTGCATCGAAGCCCATGCCGAAGGCATACCTTGCTGGGACAAGGACCTGAGCCGGTACGTCTATTCCACCTACATCCCTGCCTACCACCCCTTCCAGCTCTATATGGACGAACTGCCCGACTGGGACGGCAAGGACCGGCTGACCGCGCTTGCCTGCCGCGTCTCTTCCCGGCCCCACTGGGTGCGGGGATTCCATACCTGGATGCTGGGACTTGCCTCGCAATGGATGGGCGTGTCCGGGCTGCATGCCAACAGCGTGGCTCCCGTGCTTGTCAGCCGCGAACAGGGACGACGGAAATCCAGCTTCTGCCGTGCCTTGATGCCCGATGTGCTGGCACGCTACTACACCGACAACCTGAAACTGACCTCGCAGGGACAAGCCGAAAGGATGCTGGCGGAAATGGGGCTGCTCAATATGGACGAGTTCGACAAGTATGCCGAAAGCAAGATGCCGCTGCTGAAAAACCTGATGCAGATGTCGGTGCTCAACATCCGCAAGGCCTATCAGCAGAACTTCAGGCAACTACCCCGTATCGCCTCGTTCATCGGCACCAGCAACCGCTTCGACCTGCTGACCGACCCCACGGGGAGCCGGCGTTTCCTCTGCATCGAGGTGAAGCACGACATCGACTGCACCGGCATAGAGCACGACCGGATTTTCGCCCAACTGAAAGCGGAACTCATTGCCGGACGGCGCAGCTGGTTCACCAAGTCGGAGGAGGAGGAACTGCAACGGCACAACGAGGCTTTCTATCGTGTCAGCCTTGCCGAGGAGGCGGTTCGCAGCTTGTTCCGTGCCCCGCTTCCGGCAGAGAAGAGCATCGACCTGACTGCCGCCGACATCTTTGACGAGTTGCAAAAAACGCATCCCGCCCTGATGCGTGGCAGCAATCCCGTGCAGTTCGGCTCGGTGCTGTTGCGGGCGGGACTGAAACGCCGGCATACGAAGTACGGCAACGTATACGAGGTGGTGAGAAGGAAAAAAGAAGTTTCACCGGAAAGGGTTGAACGATAGGGAAATAATGCGAAAGGTGAAGGGGTGAAGGAAGAGAAAGCCGGTTTATAGTCTCATTACGGATTGACATAGATTCCTATTAATTCAGGTTGTAGATGCCGATGGGATAAATATTTTCGCTCATAATAACTGTATATTTTATAGATTTCTACAAAAGTAACTTCTTTATAAGAACAAAACAAGCGAAAGTTGCGATTTTCACTACTCCTTGTCAGATAAAAAACTTATCTTTGCGATTGAAACAATCTCTTGTTAATGATATGAAATACACATCATATTCTTATCCTTCAGGCAGGGCGGAAGTGGCTGCATTTGTTGTGACCGGCGGAGTGACGGAATACCATGTGATGATACATGCCACTGACCCGAAACAGACCTATCGTGAACAGATGAATGTCGTGTTGGATGCGTATGCCGCTTTACTGAAAAAAGAACTGTCCGGAGCCGTGGCGGTTTTTAAAAGATACTTCCTGAGTGATGCCGCCAACCAAGCGGAACTGTTGCTTGCCGCTACGGCGGAAAGCTCCGATTGCGCGCTGTCTGTGGTGGAACAGCCTCCGCTGGATGGTACCAAGATTGCTTTGTGGGCCTATCTACAGACCGATGTGCAGACACGAGTGCTGCCGAACGGACTGTATGAAGTGAAACACGGTGTTTACCGCCAGCTCTGGATGGGAGGCAGCTTCAACCGTGCCGCCAATTCGGAATACCAGATGCGTCTTTTGCTCAACGACTATGCCATGCAACTGATGGAGGAAGGGTGTACTCTGGCCGACAATTGTCTGCGTACCTGGATATTTGTGCAGAATGTGGATTGCAATTATGCCGGTGTAGTCAAGGCACGCAATGAGATGTTCGTCACCCAGAACCTGACGGAGAACACGCACTATATTGCCAGTACCGGTATCGGTGGGCGTCATGCCGACCCGAAGGCATTGGTGATGCTTGACGCTTTTGCCGTAGCGGGATTAAAGCCCGGACAAATCAAATATCTCTATGCCCGCACACACTTGAATCCCACTTATGAGTATGGAGTCAGTTTCGAACGGGGAACGGCGGTGGATTACGACGACCGCCGGCAAGTACTCATTTCCGGTACGGCGAGTATCAACAACCGGGGGGAAGTGCTGTATGCCGGAGATGTACGTCGTCAGACAGAACGGATGTGGGAGAATGTGGAAGCTCTGCTGAAGGAGGCTGACTGCGGCTTTGGAGATGTGGGGCATATCATTGTCTATCTGCGTGATATTGCGGACTATGCTGTAGTGAAAGAGATGTTTGACAAGCGTTTTCCCGATACGCCGAGAGTGATTACGCTGGCTCCCGTCTGTCGCCCGGGGTGGCTGGTGGAAATGGAGTGTATGGCGGTGAAGAAAATCTCTGATTAAAAATATTATCTTTGGTTAATTGAATATTAGGCTGACAGTTGGTAAACGCTTACCTTTGTTGAAATTCTAATGTATAAGGATGAAAACACGTATCTTGTTTTTCTGTATCAGTTGCCTTCTTTGGGCAAGTTGTGAAAATTCCAGACAGAATTATGTGATTGAAGGAACGTTGCCGTCGGTGAAATACGACGGGGAATGGATATACCTCGTGCCGATGGAGAATGCGCCGGGGCGGGTGGATTCTGTAAAGATAACCAATGCCTCTTTTTCTTTTTCCGGACAAGGGGAGGAGATGAGGGTGTTGCGTCTGCGCCATCTGCTGCGTATCTACATCCAGGAACTGCTGGTGGTGACGGAGCCGGGAACCATACATGTGAAGGCCGACTCTGTCGGCTCGGTAACGGGCACTCCACAAAATGATGCCCTTCAGAAATGGAAAGAGGGGAGGGAAAAGAAGCAAGAGGCTTACCATTTTATCCGGACGGGACTACGGAATGCCACCGGAAAAGATTCACTGCATCTGATACAGATACGTGACAGTCTGAGGATGCAGGAGCAGGAAGCGAACTTTCTTTTCCTGAAAGAGCAGGGAAACAATACGTTGGGGACATTCATGCGGAAGATGGTGCGTGGCTCCTTGACGGAAGAACAACAAAAACTGTTGGATGAAAGCTTGCAGAAGGAAATACATTGAATGGGGAGCGGCAGGAATCGGCGCTTTGGCGTTGTTCCTCTTTTTCTTCCGGATATTGCCCTATCATCTGTTCCATCGGGAGCAGACACAGCTCTTTCTGCTTGCCACCGAACCATTGGCCGGGTATCTGCGGCATCCGGCGGCTCTGGCACGTCTGTCAGGAGATTTCCTCACTCAATTCTTTTATTACGAAGGGGGTGGTCCGGCCATAATGGCTGTCGTGCTGTTGCTTTGGGGAGTGGTGGTGTTTCGTTTGTTGGTTCCGTACATGGGACGTTGGGCGTGGGTTCCTACGGTGTTGGCGGTGGCTTGGGAGGCAGGAAGGCAATGCGGATTGAGTTATCCGCTTTCCGGCACAATCGCTTTAACCGGTATCGGGGGTGTTTTGTTGTTGTGTCGTAGCTGCATGCGACGTTCGTGGAAGTCGGGCTTACCGGTAAGCATATTGGCGGTATTGTCCGGCTATTGGCTGTTTGGCTGTGGCGATTGGTCGTCACGATGGTACAATATGCCCGATTTAGGGCGGGAATATCTTTTGGCGTTGGATTCGGAAATGTATTTCGGCCGTTCGGAAAAAGTACGGAAACTGTTGGCGGAGGGTGAATACCGCTCTCCGTTCACTGCCTATTATTATAATTTGCTGAATGCACAGCAGAACCGACTTCCCGACCGGCTGATGGATGGTTATCAACCGGCTTCGCAAGGGCTGTTTCTGCCCGTGGCTCCCCATTCTACCTACCTCACTATTTATGCAGCCAATGAAGTCTGGTTTGCGTTGGGAGATATGACGATGGCTGAACATGCTGCCATTCTGGGAATGATTTTTTCTCCGCATCATACCGGAGCAAGAGCTGTCAAGCGTTTGGCGGAAATCAACCTGGTGAACGGTGATGAGGCGGCGGCTATGAAATATCTTCGTCTCCTGCAAAAGACAATGTGTTACCGTGATTGGGCAGAACGACGTATTCCCGGAAAACAGACGGCCGAAGTCTGCCAATGGCTGGAACGGAAGCGGTTGTTGTTGCCTGCAACGGATACTTTGCGTTCTTCTGCCGACATTCCGCTTTCACTTCGTCATCTGTTACGTAATAATCCTGATAATACGTTGGCATGCGATTACCTTCTCTGCTTTGATTTGCTGAATAAGGATATTGGGGCTTTCGCCGGAGATTATCGGGAGTTTGCTGCAAAGAAGTTTCCTTCCAGATTGTATGCCGAAGGTTTACTTATCTATCTTGCCGGGAAAAAGGCTTCGTTGGATGAAGTGGAAAAATGGAATATACCGCCTCAAGTATTGGATGAATTCAGTGAATATACCCGGCTGTACGAGGCAAACGATGGTAATGGTGCCCCTTTGCAAGCCAAATACGGAAAAACATATTGGTTTTATTTCCACTATGCTACGATGAAAAAGGGGAAGTGATTTATGATGAACATAGATATGAAATATATACAAGTTGTTGTGGGACTGTTACTGTGCTACTGCCTATATGCTTGCAGTCCCCGTCCGGAGTCTGTACAGCCTGCAGACCGGTTATTGGTGCTCTATCCGGAATATCAGGATGTAACCATTCCCTACAATGTGGCTCCTTTGAATTTCCTTGTGCGGAATGAAGGGGTGGATGCGGTATGCGTGAGTGTAAAGGGAGCATCGGACAGCTTGGAGATAAATGCGCGCGGGAACAAGGCGATATTCCCCTTGAAAGCTTGGCGTGCATTGCTTGAAGCGGAGAAGGAACATACTTTGGAAGTAGTTGTTACTGCCCGTACCGACGGCCGCTGGCTGCGCTATCCTTCCTTTGCATGGCAGGTAGTGGCGGACAAGCTTGACGCCTATGTCAGTTACCGTCTGATAGAGCCCGGTTATGAGGTATGGAATACCTTGCAGATACGTGAACGTTGTATTGAGAATTTCGAAGAGCGTATTTTGGCGGATAACAGTCAGACAGACGGCAAGTGCATGAACTGTCATGTGCACGGAGGAAATAGTGGCAACCTTTCGATGTTCCATCTTCGGGGTGAGGGAGGGGGGACTGTCCTGAACCGTGACGGCAAGCTCCGTAAGCTTGCCTTGAAGAATGAACAGATGATATCTGCGGCTGTCTACGGGGATTTCCATCCTGACGGGCGGTATGGTGTGTTCTCGTCTAATGTGATTATTCCCATGTTCCATACGGAAAGTAACCGCCGTCTGGAAGTTTACGATACCGTCTCCGATTTGGCTGTCGCCGATTTTGACGGAAACCGGATGATTCTATCTCCGCTTACGGCGGATTCCACCGTATTGGAAACTTTTCCCACATTCTCTGCCGATGGGAAATGGATATATTACTGCTCAGCTCCGACTGTTCCATTGCCGGACAGCGTACAGCAATTACGCTATTCGCTTTGCCGCATTGCGTTCGATGCCAATCACGGCGCATGGGGTGACCGCGTGGATACCCTTTGGAATGCCCGGCTGGAGAAAGGCTCCGTGTGTCATCCGAAAGCCTCACCGGACGGACGCTACCTGCTTTATACCGTTGCTGATTATGGAACATTCCCCATTTGGCACCGGGAGACGGAATTGCAGCTGATGGATTTGCAGACGGGCGCCATCGACTCCCTGCCAATGGTCAACTCCAGCCGTTCGGACACTTATCACAGTTGGTCGTCAGGCAGCCGTTGGTTTGCCTTTGCCAGCAAGCGGGGTGACGGGCAGTACGGGCGGGTTTATTTTGCCTATCTGGATGCCGAAGGGAAGGCGCATAAGCCTTTTGTGCTACCCCAGTCGGACCCTGAAAAAGACGATTTGACATTGAAATCCTACAATATCCCCGATTTGTCGGCTACTCCCGTTCCTTTTGATGCTTCTTCCATCAAGCGGATAAACCGGCAACTGAAGGCTGAGGAATTCAAATGACAAGACATACAGAGAGTACCAAATTGTAAATAATAAATTGTAAATAGAAAATGTTATTATTTCTGAAAAAGACTTGGAAGATAGGGTTGTCGATACTTTTTGGCGTAGCGGTGCTTCTCTTTTGGGGAAGCGTATATCCGGCCCATATTTCCTATCAGGAGCAGTTCCAGCTTTTCTTGTTCGATGCCGACTACTGGTGGGAACGGATAGTGGTTCCCGGTGGGTTGGCCGATTATATCGCAGAGTATCTGACGCAGTTCTATTATCACGTGTGGGCGGGAGCTTGTATTCTGGCTTTTTTGTACGTGTTGTTGCAACGGTTGGTTTGGAAACTGGCGAAGGAGCAGGGTGCGGCTGATGTGTATTATTCGCTGAGTTTTCTGCCCATCATTGTCTTGTGGCATTTCATGGGTGATGAAAATGCGATGCTGTCATTGGCGGTGGCTCTGCTGTTAGCATTGTCTGCATCCTGCTGGTATGCGGATTTGAAAGGGAAGTGGCAGCGTGTGGCATACATTCTGATAGTCCTTCCGCTGCTTTACTGGACAGCGGGTGCGGTACACTTCATCTTTATGGGCTGGGTGATTGTACGCGAGTTCCGGTTGAATCTTAAAGGTAAGAATTTCTGGGGTGGTGTCGGAGTGTTCTGGGGTGTAGGATTGTGGGGTATCGGTTGTCCGCTATTGGCAAGCATGTGGGTACAATTCCCCATTTACCGTCTGATGGGTGGTATAGGATATTACCGTTTCCCGGCAGTGATTCCCTGGATAGAGATAGGGCTTGCCGTATTACTGGTTGTTCTCCCCTTCCTGCTGTCCGCTTTGCCCGCTTTGAAGAAGAAGCCGGTATTTTATGGAGTTCTGCAAGTGGTGGCGGTAACATTGTTCGGCTATTACTACGTGGCGGCCGGTTGCGATATGGATAAAGAGGAAGCGATGGAGTATGACCAGCTGGTACGTAATAAACAATGGCAGGAGATTATAGAAAAGGCAGAAGAGAAGTCACCGGTTTCACCTTTCGGCGTGACCTGCCTGAATCTTGCTTTGGGAAAGACGGGACAGATGGGCGACCGTATGTTCGAGTTTTACCAGAACGGGACGGAAGGGCTGCTGCCGGAGTTTCAGCGTGATTTTACTTCTCCGTTGCCCACCAGTGAGGCATACTATCATTTGGGTATGGTCAATACGGCACAGCGTTTCACTTTTGAGGCGATGGAGGCCATACCTAACTTCAACAAGAGTGGCCGTTGCTTCAAGCGTCTGGCAGAGACGAACCTGATAAACGGGCAATACGAAGTGGCAGCCAAGTACCTGCGTTTGTTGAGGAAGACAATCTTCTACAGGGATTGGGCAGAGGATGCCATGACCTATCTGTATAATGAGGAAAAAATCAATGCCCACAAGGAGTGGGGTTGGTTAAGGCAGATACGCTATACGGAAGACTTCTTGTTCAGCAGCCAGGAAACGGACATCATGCTGGGGCTGCTTTACCAGCACAACCACCGGAACCGGATGGCATTTGAGTATATGCTGGCCTATGTCCTGCAGCAACGTGATTTGGAACGTTTCATGAAGTACTATCCGCTGGGTAAGCATGCCGGCTACGACCATATTCCCCGCAGCTATCAAGAGGCGTTGATATATGTATGGACACAGACGCACAAGAACTTCCAGGGTATGCCGTGGAGCATTTCGCCCCAAGTGGTGCGGGATGTAACGGAATTTGCGCGGATATATACCTCGCAGCAGAATGCCCGGCAGATGTTGGAGGCGCGTTTCGGCAGTACATACTGGAATTATTTGCTACTAAGAAAGTAAAATGAAAAAGATGAAGAATATAGCTGTTTGCATAATGGCTGCATGGTGGTTTGCCGCTTGCGGCAATCCGGTGACTTCCCCGGAAAGGGTGGATGAATGGCCGGATATCTATCCCGACTATATCGGTGTGACTATTCCTGCAACCATTGCTCCTATGAATTTCAATTGTATTGGTGGAGCGTACGAACGTGTGGATGTGACCGTGACCGGAGGAAAGTCCGGAGAGATGCACGTAAATGATAAAATAGTATCATTTCCGCAAGATGCATGGCAAGAGCTTTTGGAGGAGAACAAGGGTGATAGCCTTCTGTTTACGGTATGTATCCGGAAAGACGGCGAGTGGAAACAGTACCGCTCTTTTCCCATGTATGTCAGTCCGTATCCTATAGATTATGGGGTGGTATACCGCAAGCTGGCTCCCGGATATGAAGTTTATAGCAAGATGGGCATTTATGAGCGTGACCTTGCTTCGTTCGAGGAGCGTCCCTTGCTGGAGAATACCATGGTGCCGGGCATGTGCCTGAATTGTCATGCTTTCAACAAAACAAATCCGGACCATCTGAGCCTGCATATCCGTGGAAAGAACGGAGGGACCTTGATGCAGATAGACGGGAAGCGCGAAATGCTGGATACGAAAACGGATTCCACTCTCTCTGCGGGGGTGTACCCTTATTGGCATCCAAACGGCAAATATATTGCCTATTCTGTCAACAATACGCGCCAGTCTTTCCATGCGGTGAAGGATGAGCGTGTGGAAGTGCTCGACTTGGAATCGGATGTACTGGTCTATCATCCCGAGACACATGAATTACTGCTCTCTCCCTTGCTTCAGAAGAAGGAAGTCTTCGAAACCTTTCCAGTATTTTCACCGGACGGACGCAAACTGTATTTCTGTACTGCGGAGGCCAAGCCGATACCGGCGGAATATAAGGAAATACGTTATAGCTTGTGTAGTATAGATTTCAATCCGGAAGACGGGACATTTGGCGAAACGATAGATACGCTGGTCAATGCGGCAGCTATGAAGAAAAGTATCTCCTTCCCGAGGCCCTCGTACGACGGCGAGTATATCATGTTTACTTTGTCGGATTACGGGAATTTCTCAATTTGGCATAAAGAAGCCGATTTATGGCTGTTGGATTTGAAGGATGGCGGTATGCGTCCCATAAAGGAGGTGAACAGCGATGATACGGAAAGTTTCCATAACTGGAGCAGTAACTCCCGATGGTTTGTGTTCAGTAGCCGCAGGGGAGATGGGCTTTATACCCGTCTGTATCTGGCAAGTATGGATGAGAATGGGGTGGTGGGCAAGCCTTTCCTGCTTCCTCAGGAAAATCCTTGGGAGTATTACGACCGTCTGGTCTACTCGTACAATGTTCCCGATTTTACAAGCGAACCGGTGAAGCTGGAACGCCGGAAAGTGGAACGGGGAATTGTCTCGCGGAAGCGCGTTCCGGTGAAAGTTAGATGATACGTTTTTTATATTCTGTTTTTTAATATAGTAAAGGGATAAAATTGTATCATTTTCTCTTGGTGCAATCCGCTATCTTTGTGCCAGGAATTAGTGTTACCAATAATAATACCAGATTGAAAAACATGGATATGAGAAAAGTAAAATTTGCTATGATGATTCTGGCGGCAAGTCTGTTGACCGCCTGCGGTTCTTCCAAGAAAGAACAGAGTGTGAATGAAGAGACGGCTGCTGCACGTACGCAGGAAACGGAGAACTTACTGGCTAACTTGAAAAAAATCCCTTCCAAAGGTATCATGCTCGGCCATCATGACGATACGGTATATGGTATCGGCTGGGAAGGTGAGGAAGGCCGTTCGGATGTGAAAAGCGTGTGTGGCGACTATCCGGCTGTCATCAGCTTTGATTTGGGAGAGCTGGAACTTGGGAATGCCGCCAACCTGGATAAGGTGCCCTTCGATAAAATCAGGAAAGAGATAATCAATCAGTATCAGCGGGGTGGGATGGTTTCGCTCAGTTGGCATGTGCGCAATCCCAAGACGGGTGGTGACTCTTGGGATGTATCGGATACGACGGTGGTGAAGTCCATCTTGCCTGGTGGCGAGAATCACCAAAAGTTTGCCGGCTGGTTGGGAGGAGTGGCCGATTTCCTTCATTCGTTGAAGACGGTGGACGGCGTGAAGATACCCGTACTTTTCCGTCCCTGGCACGAACACAGCGGCAGCTGGTTCTGGTGGGGCGAAAAACTGTGTACCCCTGAAGAGTATAAGACATTGTGGCACATGACAGTGGATACTCTGCAGGCCAAAGGAGTGGACAATGCACTTTATGCTTACTCTCCGGGCACGGAACCCAAGGACACGACGGAATATTTGAAGAAGTATCCGGGCGATGAGTTGATAGACGTTATCGGTTTCGATACCTATCAGTTCGATCGGGATGCCTATCTTGCCGGGATGGATAGGGCACTTTCCATTATCGACAGTATAGGGAAAGCACACAATAAGGTGATTGCTGTGACCGAAACCGGTTACGAAGGAATTCCCGATGCCAAATGGTGGACTGGTACTCTGCTGCCTGCGTTGGAGAAATATCCGCTTGCCTATGTGCTGGTGTGGCGCAATGCCCGTGAAAAGGTGACCCATTACTATGCCCCCTATCCGGGACAGACATCTGCGGAGGATTTTGTGGAGTTCTATAACAATCCCAAGACGCTGTTTGCAGCTGATGTAAATCTGTATCAATAAACAAACAATCAATATAACAGACATGGAAGCTTTTAAAGAAAAGGTAGAGAGGCTCTTTCAGAGACACGAAGAGTTGATTACGAGAAAGAATGTGGCCGTGGAAGACGGCAATGGCATATTCACCCGCTATAAATATCCGGTAGTGACGGCTGCTCATACACCTGTATTCTGGCGGTATGATTTGGATGAGAAGTCCAACCCGTACCTGATGGAACGTATCGGTATGAATGCGACCATGAATTCGGGGGCCATTAAGTGGAATGGCAAGTATCTGATGGTGGTACGTGTAGAGGGCGCTGACCGTAAGTCGTTCTTTGCCGTAGCCGAGAGTCCCAACGGCATTGATAATTTCCGGTTCTGGGATTATCCCATCACCATGCCCGAAGACGCGATTCCGGCAACGAATGTATACGACATGCGCCTCACGGCTCATGAGGACGGCTGGATTTACGGTATCTTCTGCGCCGAACGCCACGACGACAATGCGTCTGCCGGTGATTTGTCCTCGGCTACGGCTACAGCTGCCATTGCCCGCACCAAGGATTTAAAGAACTGGGAACGCCTGCCCGACCTGAAGACCAAGAGCCAGCAACGCAACGTAGTGCTGCACCCGGAGTTTGTAGATGGCAAGTATGCCCTCTATACCCGTCCGCAGGATGGCTTTATTGATGCCGGCAGCGGTGGTGGTATCGGCTGGGCGCTGGTGGACGACATAACCCATGCCGAGGTGAAGGAAGAGAAGATTATCGACCAGCGCTACTATCACACCATCAAGGAGGTGAAGAATGGTGAAGGTCCGCATCCCATCAAGACTCCGAAAGGATGGTTGCATCTGGCTCATGGTGTCCGCGGTTGTGCCGCCGGATTGCGTTATGTGCTCTATATGTACATGACTTCCCTGGAAGACCCGACGAAACTGATTGCCACTCCCGGTGGGGCCTTTATGGTACCCGAGGGTGAGGAGCGTATAGGTGACGTAAGCAATGTACTTTTCACCAACGGCTGGATTGCCGACGAAGACGGAACAGTATTCATCTACTACGCTTCTTCCGACACGCGGATGCATGTGGCTACCTCTACCATTGATAAGCTGGTGGACTATTGCATGAATACGCCTGCTGACGGCTTGTCTTCATCAGCTTCGGTAGAAACGTTGAAGAAGCTGATAGACAAGAATTTGCAGATAATGAAATAATAAAAATACAACATACTATGGCAACACTAAAAGAGAAAATCGGTTATGGTTTCGGGGATATGTCTTCCTCTATGTTCTGGAAAATATTCTCCTATTACTTACCGTTCTTCTATTCGAATATTTTTGGCTTGAGCTTGGCTGATGCAGGATTGCTGATGCTGGTGACACGTATTTGGGATGCAGTGTCCGATCCGATGATGGGAGTCATTGCAGACCGTACTCATACGCGTTGGGGTAAATACCGTCCTTATTTGTTGTGGATTGCAGCTCCTTTTGCCATTGCCGGGATTTTACTTTTTACAACGCCCGACATGGGGACAACGGGTAAGCTGGTATGGGCTTATGTCACTTACATCCTGATGATGACGGTATATACGGCAATCAATGTACCATACGGGGCTATGTTGGGAGTAATGACTGATGATTCGAACACAAAAACGGTTTTCTCTTCTTACCGTATGTTTTTTGCATACGGAGGTAGTTTTATCGCTTTGGGAGCATGGGAGCCATTGTGTAATTGGTTTAAATCAATGGACTATAGCAATGCTTCCAGTTGGCAATATGCCATGGTATGCATTGCCACGCTCTGCTTTTTGGGTTTTCTGTTTTGCTTTAGCATGACGCGCGAGCATGTCAAGAGTGTGGCGTCCGAATCCATCGGTAAGGATGTGAAGTCACTGGTGCGCAATTCGCCTTGGTGGATATTGAATGGTGCGGCGTTGTTGTCGAATTTCTTCAATACGGTACGCGGAGCTACTGCCGCCTACTTCTTCAAGGACTATATCAGTGCCAATGCATTCCTCGATTTCGGGGTGTTCAATCTGGTATTGTATGCCGGCTTGTTCCTGATGGTGGGTGAAGTGTGTAATATGATTGGTGTGGCGCTGGCTGTGCCTCTGTCCATGAAGTTTGGAAAGAAGTCCACTTATATCATTTCGCTCGTGTGCCTGGTAGTGTTCAGTGTGCTCTTCTTCTTTGTGCCGAATGACGGGCTGGGATGGTGGCTGATGATGATTTTCCAGGTGCTTATCTCCATCTGCACCGGTATCGTATCTCCGTTGATTTGGAGCATGTATGCGGATGTGGCGGACTATGCCGAGCAAAAGGATGGCACATCCTCTACAGGGCTGATATTCTCTTCCGGTTCTATGGCGCAGAAGTTTGGCGGTGCATTTGCAGGCTGGGCAGTAATGGCACTGTTGGCATTCTTCGGTTACAATACCGCAGAGAATGCCGTGCAGACTCCCGAGGCGCTGGATGGCTTGAAGTATCTGATGAGCTTTATTCCTGCTGCGATAGCCGCACTTTCCATCGTTGTCGTATTCATCTATCCATTGAATAAGACGCGTATGGCAGCCATCAATGCAGACCTGAAAGAGCGCCGTGAGAACCTTCAGCAGAATAACTCATAACTTATAACTCATAACTCAAAAACTTGTGGATATCAAGAAGATGAAACAGGAGATGGAGGAGGAGCTGGTTTCCAATATCCTCCCCTTCTGGATAAATAGAATGACGGATGAAGTGAACGGCGGTTTCTACGGCCGTATCACGGGCCGGGAGGAGGTGAAGCCCGAAGCAGAAAAGGGGGCAATCCTGAACGCCCGCATCTTGTGGACCTTCTCGGCTGCATACCGCTTGCTGAAGAGGCCGGAGTATCTGGAAACGGCTACGCGTGCCAAACGTACTCTTATCGACCGTTTCTATGACAATGAATTTGGTGGAGTTTACTGGTCTCTCGACTATAAAGGCAATCCGCTCGATACCAAGAAGCAGATTTATGCTTTGGGGTTCGCCATCTACGGGCTGAGTGAATATGCCCGTGCCACGGGCGATGATGAAGCGCTGGCATATGCCATCCGTTTGTTCGAGACCATCGAAGAGCATAGCTTCGACCCCGTGAAAAACGGTTATTGCGAAGCCTTGACCCGCGAATGGGGAGAAATAGCCGACATGCGCCTCAGCGCCAAGGATGAGAACGAGCGCAAGACGATGAATACCCATCTGCATATTCTGGAACCTTATACCAATCTTTTCCGCGTGTGGAAGGATACCCGTCTGGAGAGGCAACTGCGCAATTTGATAGGCCTTTTCACGGAACGGATTCTGAATATCAAGACCGGTCATCTGGAATTGTTCTTCAATGATGATTGGGTTAGTAAATACCGCATTGTCTCCTATGGGCACGACATCGAAGCTTCCTGGTTGATACACGAGGCTGCCCTTGTTCTGGGCGATAAGGACCTCCTGGAGAAAGTGGAACCACTTGTAGAATACATCGCTGCCGCTGCCGATGAAGGATTGACGCCTGACGGCAGCATGATATACGAGACTTTTCTGGATAAAGGAAAGACCGATACCGACCGCCACTGGTGGGTGCAGGCCGAGAACGTAGTGGGACATGCCAACCTCTACCAGCACTTTGATGACGAAGTGGCCATGCAGAAGGCTCTCCGATGTTGGGACTTCATCAAGCAGCATCTGGTAGACTACAAGTACGGAGAATGGCATTGGAGCGTGCGTGCTGACGGCACGGTGAACACCGATGATGACAAGGCGGGATTCTGGAAATGTCCGTATCACAACGGACGTATGTGCATGGAAATTATTGAACGTTTTTCATAGGTTTTCTATCATAAGAAGATGAATAGATTGATGGTTTTGGGGATTCTTGTCTGGATGGGGATTGCGCTGCACGCGCAATCTCTTTATCCGGACTTCAGCAAGCTGAACTTCGGGTGCGACGGAAACAGCATTACCGCAGGCGAACAATGGTCTAAGACTGTAGTGGATAAACTCGGATTCGCTACACATCACAACGTGGCGGTCGGTTCTGCCACATGGGCATGCCATCCCGATACTCAGGATTATGGCAGCGAAGCTTTTGCCGGCATCTCCGGCGGTTGGCAGGTTACGGAGGATAAGCATGAGTTACAGATGCGGCACAACAACGTGTCAAAGGTGCATATCCAGAAGTTCATAGCCGAAGTGGAAAGTGGCGCTTACCCTGCGCCCGATGTCTTTGTGTTCTCTATGGGAACGAATGACCGTAACTTGGGTAGTGCCGAAGAGGCCCTTAAAGGGAAGACGCTCGATGAAGTAGATGTCAACACCATGGCGGGCGGTGCCCGTTGGTCCATTCAGACCATTCTGGAGCATTATCCCCAATGCCGCGTATTCGTGTGCACGCCGATTCAGACCGGCAACCCCGAACACAATGCACTGAATCTGCAGAAGATTGCCATCTTGCGTGAGTTGTGCCGGGCGCTTTCCGTGCAGCTGATAGACTGTTACTCCAACTGTGGTATCACCGAAAAGTTTGAGCAGCCTTCCGGTAGCGGGCGCTATCTGCGCGACGGGTTGCATCCCGACAAACCGGGGCAGGAGCTGATGGGCCGTTACATCGCGAAGGAGATACGGAACCATTTCTTTTAGTTCCGTTCTGCATATTCCGGTTGGAATAACTTATCATTTAGGGCTTGTAAAGCCCTTTTTTTGTCTGTATTCTTAATGACGAATGCCACGTCATTATTGCTGCTGCCATATGAAATCATCCGTAGGGGGATGTCCTTTAGCGCCTCCATAATCTTTACCTCAAACCCGGCATATTCCCATTGCATGTTGCCCACCACGGAGACGATGGTCATGCGGTCTTCTACCAATACATGGGCATATTGGCGTAGTTCGGAGATGATATTCGATAAACGAGTGCAGTCGTCTATAGCCACAGATACGTCCAGATTGGAGGATACCAGCAGGCAGAGGGGGGTACGGTACTTGGCAAAAATGTCGAAAATCTTGCTGATGAACAGATAGGGACACAGATTATGGTTCGATTCGAACTTTATGTATATGATGTGGTCCTTGGCGGCTATGGCCTTGATGATATTGTCGTCCTGCAGGTTGGAAATCAACGTGCCTTCTGCCGACGGTTCCATAGAGTTAAGCAGCCGGACGGGAATATTCCTTAGGCGTGCCGGGGCGATACAGAAGGGATGCAGTATCTTGGCACCATAGAAGGCCAGTTGTTCGGCTTCGTTGAAGCTGAGGCGTTTCACGGGGCGGGTACCTGACACCTCGCGCGGATCATTGTTGTGCATGCCATCTATGTCCGTCCATATTTGTATCTCGTCTGCTTGGAGGGCGGTGCCAATGAGGGAAGCGGTGTAATCACTGCCGCCGCGTTTCAGGTTGTCTGTTTCGTTATAGGCATTCTTGCAGATGAAACCCTGAGTGATGAAGAGATTGATGCCGGGATGGCAGGCAAGCTGCTCTCGGAGTTTCTGTTCTATATATTCCAAGTCGGGTTCGTTGTCGGGGCCGATACGCATGAAGTCGAATGCACAAAGCAGTACATTGGGAACTTTCAGCTCGCGCAGGTAGAAGTGCATTAGGGCGGTACTGATAAGTTCGCCTTGTGCCAGCACTTCCTTCTCTTCGACAGAGGTGAAGGAATCTTTGGTAAATTTCCATAGTTGCTGGAAGCGGTCGAGGATATAATCTATTGCTTCCCGTTTCAGTTTCTCGTCGGTCAGCAACCCATTGGCAAATTCGATGAATTGGAATTCCAGCCGGGTGATACGGTCGTGAACTTGTTCTATTTCACGGTTGAACAAGTTGGCGGCAATCTCCTCCAGATGGTTGGTGGTGCCTGCGGTGGCAGACAGTACCACAATCTTGGGTGTTGCATCTTTAATGAGTGTTGCTACATGTTTCATTCTCTCTACGGTGCCGACGGAAGTTCCGCCGAATTTACAAACTTTCATTTCTTGTTTCTTTTTTAACAGTTTCATAATTGCATTCATCCGGATGTTCTTCCTTCCGGCTTTTCATTTCAGGTGGCCTCTTTCCAAAATGGAAGGGGGAGGCATGAGGGGCTGTCACTGGGACTAGGCCTGCATAATGCCGCTGTGGCATTGTTGTGGTGGGATATTCATATCCCGGTTGGTGGCAGGCTCTTGCCCCTTCACCTATAAAAGTTCAAAAGATATGCCGTTGGTATTTGGGAAAAGCTTATATTTGCACACCCTGTTTTTTACCGTTATCAGTTTAAAAACTTATCGAATAGATATGAGTAAGATTCTAATCATTGATGATGAGGTACAAATCCGTACCCTTCTGACACGGATGATGGAGTTGGAGGGATATGACGTCTGTCAGGCTGGTGATTGCAGGGCTGCCCTGAAGCAACTGGAACTCCAAAATCCCGATGTAGTTTTGTGTGATGTGTTTCTGCCCGATGGAAATGGGGTAGACCTGGTGTTGGCTATCAAGAAGGCGGCACCCAATGTGGAAGTTATTCTGCTGACAGCGCACGGCAATATTCCCGATGGGGTGCAGGCCATCAAGAACGGTGCTTTCGACTATATCACCAAGGGAGACGATAATAACAAGATTATTCCTCTGATAAGCCGTGCTGTAGAGAAAGCGCGTATGAATGTGCGGTTGGAAAAACTGGAGAAGAAGGTGGGACAGACGTACTCTTTTGATTCTATCCTGGGAGAATCCAAAGTCCTGAAGGATGCTGTTTCATTAGCTCAGAAGGTGTCAGGGACTGATGTTCCTGTACTGTTGACTGGAGAAACGGGCACGGGTAAGGAGGTATTTGCCCAGGCCATCCATTACAGTAGTAAGCGTGCACGGCAGAATTTTGTAGCGGTTAACTGTTCTTCGTTCAGCAAGGAGTTGCTGGAAAGTGAAATGTTCGGTCATAAAGCCGGTTCGTTTACCGGCGCATTGAAGGATAAGAAGGGACTGTTCGAGGAAGCGAATAATGGGACTATTTTTTTGGATGAAATCGGTGAGATGGCGTTTGAACTGCAAGCCAAGTTGCTGCGTATTCTTGAAACCGGTGAGTATATTAAGATAGGTGATACGAAACCTACCCGTGTCAATGTCCGCATCATTGCCGCTACGAACCGCAACTTGTCTCAGGAGATTGTTGCCGGACGTTTCCGCGAGGATTTGTTTTATAGATTAAGCGTATTTCAGATACATCTGCCGCCATTGCGCGAACGTGCAGGTGATATCCGGCTGTTGGCGAAGGCTTTTATAAAGAGTTTTGCGGAACAGCTGGCGCGTCCGGTGGTTGAAATAGCTCCCGCATTTCTTGAAGCATTGGACTCCCAACCGTGGAAGGGAAATATTCGTGAATTACGTAACGTGATAGAACGCAGTATGATTGTTTGCGAGAGCGGATATCTGGACATTGCTGATTTGCCGTTTGATATTCAGAATGCCCATTATGAACACTCCAATGATTCAAGTCCCGGCAGTTTTGAACTTTCAGCTATGGAACGCCGGCACATTGCCCGTGTACTGGAGTATACAAAGGGGAATAAGACAGAAGCAGCCCGGTTATTGAAAATAGGTTTGACGACGTTGTATCGGAAGATTGAGGAATACAAGATCTCAGATCTATAATAGGGGGCTCAGTATACGACTGAGGTACCTTCGATATAGGACCGTGGCAAGATTATTCTTGAAACAGGCTTAGAAGCAGAAAGTGCCTATGGGCTAAAACATATCAAAACAGGTTGCACCTTTTCATTTTGAAAGGGTGCAACCTGTTTCTTTTTATACTTGTTTAGTATGTATTCTGTTGATAATTAATGGTGTATGGTATATGCGCTCTTTTTGGCACATATTTGGCACATTCCTGGCAGACAAAAATATGTAGTAACATTTTAAAAGGTAAAAACATGGGAATAACAGTATCATTTATTTTTTGCCTATTGAGCGGTTTGTTCGCCTTTTGGCTTTTCTGGAAATGCGTAGATTGGTTTGAGAAGATTTAAAAGAGAGAATTATGTACACAGCTTTATTTGTATTAGGTATTGTAATGTTCGGGTATCTGACTTATGTGCTGATAAGACCCGAAAAGTTTTAATGAATGGAGAGTGGAGAAATGAACACTGAAATTTTAGGTGTAGCCTTGCAGATTGTTCTGCTGATTGTGATATCCTATCCTCTGGGAAAGTATATTGCCAAGGTTTACAAAGGCGAAAAGACATGGTCGGATTTCATGAAGCCGGTCGAGAGATTGATTTATAAAGTGGCCGGAGTCAATCCGGAGGAAGAGATGAACTGGAAACAGTTCTTGAAAGCCCTGCTGATTCTGAATGCCTTTTGGTTTGTATGGGGCATGGTGCTACTCTGTACACAGCAGTGGTTGCCGTTAAATCCGGATGGAAACGCTAACCAGACACCGGATCTGGCATTCAATACATGTATCAGTTTTATGGTGAACTGTAATTTGCAGCATTATTCCGGTGAAAGCGGACTGACATATTTTACACAGTTGTTCGTCATTATGTTGTTCCAATTCATTACCGCCGCTACCGGTATGGCAGCTATGGCAGGTATCATGAAGGGTATGGCTGCTAAATCGACGAAGACTATCGGTAACTTCTGGAAGTTCTTGGTTTTGAGCTGTACACGTGTATTATTACCACTTTCGTTGATTGTGGGCTTCATCCTCATTCTACAAGGTACTCCGATGGGATTTGATGGTAAGCTGGAAGTTCAGACGATGGAAGGACAAACCCAGTTGGTTTCACAAGGTCCTACGGCAGCGATTGTTCCTATCAAGCAATTGGGTACGAACGGTGGCGGTTACTTTGGATGTAACTCTTCACATCCGTTGGAAAATCCTACTTACTTGACAGATATTGCAGAATGTTGGTCTATCCTAATTATACCAATGTCTATGGTGATTGCACTCGGCTTTTACATCAAACGTAAGAAGATGGCTTACTCTATCTATAGTGTAATGCTTTTTGCTTTTCTTGTCGGTGTTTGCATCAATGTTTCGCAGGAGATGGGAGGTAATCCGCGCATTGATGAGATGGGAATTGCTCAAGACAATGGAGCAATGGAAGGTAAAGAAGTCCGTTTAGGGTCTGCTGCTACTGCTCTTTGGAGTATTGTGACTACAGTTACTTCCAATGGCTCTGTGAATGGTATGCATGATTCAACGATGCCTCTTTCCGGTATGATGGAAATGCTGAACATGCAGATTAATACGTGGTTTGGAGGTGTGGGTGTAGGTTTCATGAACTATTATACATTCATCATTATCGCCGTATTCATCAGTGGACTGATGGTGGGACGTACTCCGGAATTTCTCGGTAAGAAGGTAGAGGCGCGTGAAATGAAGATTGCTACCATTGTGGCACTGCTTCATCCGCTTATCATCTTGGGCGGTGTGGCACTTTCTTGCTTTTTGTTCGCTCATTATCCTGAATTTGTGGCAGGTGAAGGCGGCTGGTTGAATAATCCCAGTTTCCACGGACTGAGTGAGCAGCTTTATGAATATACTTCGGCTGCGGCCAATAATGGTTCTGGCTTCGAAGGATTGGGCGACAATACTTACTTCTGGAACTATACTACCGGCTGGACGCTGATTTTAGGACGTTTCCTGCCTATCGTAGGTCAGGTAGCCATTGCTGGTCTGTTGGCCGGAAAGAAATATGTTCCGGAGAGTGCCGGTACGCTGAAGACAGATACAGTAACTTTCGGTGTGATGACTTTTGCCGTTATCTTTATTGTGGCTGCCTTGTCATTCTTCCCGGCACATGCATTGAGTACGATTGCTGAACATTTCAGTTTGTAATAGTAGTTTGTAAAAAGTAATTTCATAGGTATGAAAGATAATAAATCAGCTTCTCTGTTTCAGAAGGAGCAAGTAATGGAAAGTTTGAAGCAATCATTCGTGAAGCTAAATCCACGGGTGATGATAAAGAATCCAATTATGTTTACGGTGGAAGTCGTAACGGTTGTCATGCTGATTGTCTGTTTCCTTTCATTGGGTACTTCGGAATATGGAGCATTCGGATATAATTTATTGGTATTCATCATCTTGTTTGTGACGTTACTGTTTGCTAATTTTGCTGAAGCCATCGCTGAAGCTCGTGGTAAGGCCCAAGCTGACAGTTTGCGTAAAACCCGTGAAGAGACTCCTGCTAAAGTGTTGGTTGACGGTAAAATCCATACCGTTAGCAGTTCACGTTTGAAGAAAGGTGACTATTTTATTTGTGAAGCAGGAGATACGATTCCTGCCGACGGTGAGATTGTGGAAGGTTTGGCCTCCATTGACGAAAGTGCCATTACCGGTGAATCTGCTCCGGTTATCCGTGAGGCCGGTGGTGACAAGAGTTCCGTAACTGGTGGTACAAAAGTTCTTTCTGATAAAATCAAGGTATTGGTGACGCAGCAACCGGGTGAGAGCTTTCTTGACAAGATGATTGCTTTGGTAGAAGGCGCTACTCGCCAGAAGACTCCGAACGAAATAGCATTGACTATTCTTCTGGCTGGTTTCACTTTGGTATTCGTTATTGTATGTGTAACGTTGATTCCTATGGCTGATTATACGAATATTGACCATCCGGGAACTTATATCTCCATTGCAGCCATCATATCTTTGTTTGTCTGCTTGATACCGACTACTATCGGCGGACTGCTTTCTGCCATCGGCATTGCTGGGATGGACCGTGCTTTGCGCGCTAATGTAATTACAAAATCCGGTAAGGCGGTAGAAACAGCCGGTGACATTGATACCTTGTTGCTAGACAAGACTGGCACCATTACAATCGGTAACCGTAAAGCTACTAAGTTTCATTCGGCTTCGGGTGTTGACGAGAATTTGTTCGTAGAGGCTTGCTTGTTGTCCTCACTTTCTGACGAGACTCCGGAGGGTAAGTCTATCATTGAACTGGGACGTGAAAACGGTCATCGTATGCGTGATTTGAATACTACCGGTGCTCATATGATTAAGTTTACAGCCGAAACAAAATGTTCGGGTGTGGATTTGCAGGATGGTACTCAGATACGTAAAGGCGCATTCGACGCTATTCGTAAGATTGTGGAAAATGCCGGAAACAAGTTCCCGAAAGAGATTGAAGAGGTGATTGCTGTAATTACCAGCAACGGTGGAACTCCGCTGGTGGTATGTGTCAATCAGAAAGTTACTGGGGTAATTGAGTTGCAGGATATTATCAAACCGGGCATTCAGGAACGTTTTGAGCGTCTTCGCAGGATGGGTGTGAAAACTGTGATGGTGACCGGTGACAACCCTTTGACAGCCAAATATATTGCAGAGAAAGCTGGAGTAGATGATTTCATTGCTGAAGCCAAGCCGGAAGACAAGATGGAATATATCAAAAAAGAACAGCAGGCCGGTAAGCTGGTGGCTATGATGGGTGACGGTACAAACGACGCTCCCGCCCTTGCACAAGCTAATGTGGGTGTGGCAATGAACAGCGGTACGCAGGCAGCCAAAGAAGCTGGTAACATGGTGGACCTTGACAACGATCCGACGAAGCTGATTGAAATTGTGGAGATTGGCAAACAGTTGTTAATGACGCGCGGTACGTTGACTACCTTCTCCATTGCGAACGACGTTGCCAAGTACTTTGCTATTATCCCTGCTTTGTTTATGGTAGCCATCCCTCAGTTGGCTCCTCTGAACATTATGGGACTGCATAGCCCTGAAACGGCCATTCTCTCGGCTGTCATATTCAACGCTATCATTATTCCTATCTTGATTCCGTTGGCTTTGAAAGGTGTTCAGTATAAGCCGATCGGTGCCAGTGCGCTACTTCGTCGCAATCTGTTGATTTATGGTGTGGGTGGCGTCATTGCTCCGTTTGTCGGCATCAAACTGATAGATATGATAGTTAGTCTGTTTTTTTAAAACTTGGATAAAATGAAAACTCTTTGGAAATCATTTAAAATAACAATTGCATTTTGCATATTTTTCTCTCTGTTCTATATCCTTGTCTTGTGGATATTTGCACAGTTCGCCGGTCCCAACAAGGGAAATGCAGAGGTGGCAACACTCAATGGTAAAGTGGTAGGTGCAGCCAATGTAGGCCAGATGTTTACGCAAGATATTTATTTCTGGGGACGCCCATCTGCGGGTAATTATACAGCCGATGCTTCGGGTGGTAGTAACAAGGGACCTACGAACGATGAATACCTGGCAGAAGTGGAAGCCCGTATCGATACTTTTCTGGTACATCATCCTTATCTGAGCCGCAAGGATGTGCCTGCTGAAATGGTAACCGCCAGTGGTTCCGGTCTAGACCCACATATCACACCTGCTTGTGCTTATGTACAAGTGAAGCGTGTGGCTCAGGCACGTGGCATGAACGAGGCTGAAGTGAAAGCCATTGTAGACAAGAACATCAGCAAACCCTTTTTGGGGGTGTTTGGTACGGAAACTGTCAATGTGCTGGAACTGAACATTGCATTAGAAGAAGCCGATCAGAATAAATAATTTTTTAGTTGTGTTTGTCATGTGTTATGGGCAGGAGCGGAAGTATTTCTGTTCAGGCAGCGAAAGACTGTCATTTTACAGGGGGAGCCGAAACTTCCTTCCTGCCTTTCAACGATTGATTAGTAATGGTAAATAAATAGTTGGATATGAAAAGTTTAAAAATATCAATTCTAGTTTTTGCGAGTATGGTAGCTGCTTGTTTTATGGGAACCGGCAAAGTGCAAGCTCAGGAATTTACAATACAAGGTGATTTAGTCAGTTCTTATGTTTGGCGCGGCTTTTACCAGACGGGAGCCAGTTTTCAGCCCACTTTGGGTTTTGGGGTCGGTGATTTTTCTTTGACGGCATGGGGCTCTACCGATTTTGACGGAGTTTCTTCAGGAGAAGGGGCTGCGGCTAAGGAGATTGATTTGACGGCTGCCTATGCTTTGGGAGAATCAGGTCTAACTTTTTCTGTTGCCAGCTTGTGGTGGGGCGGACAAGGAGCAAGAAAGTATTTTAATTTTAAGAGTCACGAAACAGCTCATCACTTTGAAGCGGGATTAGCCTATACATTGCCGGTTGAAAAGTTTCCTTTGTCAATCGCTTGGTACACTATGTTTGCCGGAGCTGACAAAGATGATAAAGGCAGGCAGAATTATTCTTCGTATGTTGAACTCAACTATCCGTTCAGTGTTAAGTCTGTAGATTTGAACCTGACTTGCGGATTTCTGCCTTATGAAGCTGGGGTAGGAGTATATGGCGTTCCTAACAGCGGGTTTGCCGTAACCAATGTGGCACTGAAAGGTATTACGGAAATCAAGATTACTGACAATTTCTCAATACCTGTATTTGCACAAGCCATTTGGAACCCTCGTATGGAAGATGCACATCTGGTATTCGGCTTTACTTTAAGGCCATGATTTATTTAGATATAACTTTAGAACTCATGAATTAGTGTTGGATGCCCGTGGCGGTCGTGATGATCGTTACGGGTTATATGGCATATATAAGACAAGTAAAAAAACAGAAGAAATGAGTAGGGAAGAAAGCGTACAGCATTTTCTTGATTTGATTAAAAAGTCGCGGCGTGGCAAGTTCAAAGTCTACATCGGCATGATTGCTGGTGTAGGTAAATCTTATCGTATGCTTCAGGAAGCACACGAGTTACTTGACAACGGAGTAGATGTGAAGATAGGCTATATAGAGACACACGGGCGTGCCGGTACGGATGCTATGTTGGAAGGATTGCCCGTTGTTCCTCGTCGTAAGATATTCTATAAAGGGAAAGAGCTGGAAGAAATGGATTTGGATGCCATTATCCAGATACACCCTGAGATAGTAGTGGTGGATGAACTGGCACATACCAATGTGGAAGGTAGCCGGAATGAGAAACGCTGGCAGGATGTGATGGATTTGCTTGATGAGGGTATCAATGTGATTTCTGCCGTTAACATCCAGCACATTGAGAGTGTCAATGAAGAAGTACAAGGCATCTCGGGTATTGAGGTGAAGGAACGTATTCCCGATAGCGTTTTGCAAGAGGCAGATGAGGTGGTGAATATTGACTTGACTGCGGAAGAATTGATAGCCCGTCTGAAAGCTGGAAAAATTTACAAGCCGGAAAAGGTCTCTACTGCCTTGAACAATTTCTTTAAAACGGAAAATATTCTCCAATTACGTGAACTGGCTTTAAAAGAGGTGGCTTTACGGGTGGAAAAGAAAGTGGAGAATGAAGTGGTTACCAGTGTGGGAGTCCGTCATGAGAGATTTCTGGCATGTATCAGCAGCAACGAGAAAACACCACGACGCATCATTCGTAAAGCTGCACGTCTGGCAACCCGCTACAATACTTCGTTTGTTGCCCTTTATGTGCAGACTCCCAGAGAAAGTACTGACCGCATCGGTCTGGCAAATCAAAGGTATTTATTGAACCACTTCAAATTGGTGACCGAACTGGGAGGGGAGGTCGTTCAGGTGCAATCGCCGGATGTGCTGGGAAGCATTGTTGATACTTGTAGGGAGAAACAGATAACAACTGTCTGCATGGGAAGTCCGTCACTTTCTTTTCCGAAATCATTGTTCATGATATTGAAATACCGAAAATTTGTGCGTGATTTGGCACAAGTAAACATAGATTTGATTATACTTGCATAATATTAATTCTTAGGAACATTATGAATATTCGTACAAAATTGATACTCAGCGTAGGGGTATTGGCTGGAATGATTATTTTGTTGGTTGCTCTTTCTGTGGTGAATCTACAGATACTGACGGCTACAGAGCCGGATAGTCCTGCTGCTGTACCGGGATTGCAACGTGCATTGCTCTGGATTTCTGTGATAGGTGGGGTATGTATTTTTGCCAGTATCATATTGTTGGTATGGCTTCCCCGTTCCATCAGCAAACCTATTCAAGAACTGACGCGTGGGATTCTTGAAATAGCGAACCATAATTATGAGAAACGTCTGGATATGAGTGGACACGAGGAATTTCGTGAAGTGGCTGATAGTTTTAATCGGATGGCTGAACGACTGACGGAGTATCGCGCCAGTACGCTGAACGACATACTTTCTGCTAAGAAATTTCTTGAGGCTATTGTGAATAGTATTGATGAACCTATTATTGGTTTGAACCGTAATAGGGAAATTCTCTTTATCAATAATGAGGCTTTAACTGTGCTGAATTTAAAACGGGAAGAGGTAATTCGCCGTTCGGCTGAGGAGCTTTCTTTGAAGAATGATTTGCTCCGCCGTTTAGTTCGTGAATTGGTAAATCCGGGTGAAAAGAAAGAACCGTTGAAGATTTATGCAGACAATAAGGAGAGTTACTTTAAAGCTTCTTACATTACCATTATAAATGCAGAGGCTGATGATGACGAACCTCATAATCTTGGCGATGTGATTTTACTGAAAAATATTACAGAATTCAAAGAATTGGATAGTGCCAAGACTACTTTTATCTCGACTATTTCTCATGAACTGAAAACGCCTATATCCGCTATTCTGATGAGTCTGCAGTTGTTGGAGGACAAACGGGTAGGGGTGTTGAACGACGAGCAGGAGCAATTATCGAACAGCATTAAGGAAAATGCTGATCGCCTTCTTGGGATTACCGGAGAACTACTGAACATGACGCAGGTAGAAGCCGGTAAACTGCAGATGATGCCTAAAATAACAAAGCCCATTGAACTGATAGAGTATGCCATCAAGGCTAATCAGATACAGGCTGATAAATTCGGCATTCAGATAGAAGTGGAGTATCCGGAAGAAAAAATGCCTAAATTGTTTGTCGATAGCGAAAAGATTGCTTGGGTACTCACCAATTTGTTGAGTAATGCTATCCGCTATTCCAAAGAGAACGGGAGGGTGGTTATCGGCGCCAAGCATGACGAGGATTTTGTGGAAATGTATGTGCAGGATTTTGGAAAAGGTATCGACCCGCGTTATCACCAGAGCATTTTTGACCGTTATTTCCGAGTGCCGGGCACTAAAGTGCAAGGTAGTGGCTTAGGACTTTCCATTTCGAAAGACTTTGTGGAAGCGCATGGCGGTACACTGACTGTTCAGAGTGAGCTGGGTAAGGGGAGCCGCTTCGTTATCCGGTTGAAAGCGTAACGTTTTCTATTTTTTGCGGTACTGTTGCGGAGACATGCCTGTTTGTTTCTTGAAAAATGTACCAAAATAAGAAGCATTGGGAAAATTGAAGAAATCGGCGATTTCCTGGATATTTTTCTGGGTGTTCTTGAGTAGTGAGATGCTTTTGCGGATGATGGATTTGAATATCAGTTCCTGCACGGTGAATCCGCAGACGGACTTGGATAGTGCAGAGAGGTATTTGGGTGATAAGCAGAGTTTGTCTGCATAAAACTCTACACCGCGTTCTTCCGTGTAGTGCGCATCTATCAACTGAATCAGCCGGATAAAAATTTCATGTTTGTGGCCAACCGTTGTTTTAAGGTTCATCAGTTTACGGTTGTAAATGGAACAGATGCGGTATGTGAGTCCCAGCAGAAGCAGCCTTTGTTCGTTGTCGTTGAAGGTGTTGTTGTCTAAGTGCAGGGTATTGTCCAGTAAGGACATGTATTTCAGGACTTCTTCTTCGTCTCCGGTGTTCCATACGTAGCATGGTTCGGTCCGGAGCTGCATGTATAGGTACATGGTTGCCACTGAATTGCCTATGATGTCCCTTATCGGTTCTATCTGGTAAATGAATATGAATAGTTGCAGGTCTTCCGATTCGCTCAGCACTTGGAAGAGGGAATCTTCCGGAATGAAAACTGTTTCGCCTGCCTGGGCCGAGAATACCTTCATGTTGAGCGAAAAGGTGAAGTTGCCCTGGCGGCAGACCATCAGTCCTGCTCCATTAATCATGAAAGGTTTCTTCAAGGAGGCAGGGAAGGAGCAGAGCATACCTTCTGAACTACAAATGTTTTCTCCGTTGGACAATGCGCGGTCCAAGTGGGATAAACGTTCTTGTTGAGTATCCATAACAGACAAAATTACAGGTTGTACCGAAAATTGTCTGCTAAGTTAGTAATTTTCGTTTAGGATACCGCACGACAAGCACAAATATCATGCAAATCAGGCAGGCATAGAGTGTCCATCCTGCCATTTCCTTTACAGCAGAGAGGGTGGCCTGCACCTGGATGCGTCCTTTGGTGGATATGGCAGCCATGTTGATTGCTTCTTGTTTGCTTTTTCCCTGATATTGCATGCCTTGTACGGTTTGGGTAAACGAGGCGGACGCTTCGGGGTGCAACATGTCTACATTCTGTGCATAGCGGGTGACGTAGTGCTGCTGGCGTTCTTGCAGCACATTCGTATAGAGTGCGGCTCCGATGCAGGGAGCCAATACCATGCGTACGGTAATCATGGTACATATCCAGGAAGAAAGATATTTGTAAGGCATGCGTTGGGTGGCGTAGGTTGGAATCAGCGAGTAGAGGAACATCATGCCGGTGGAGCGGATGATGACCGGATACTTCATCCGTTCGTACAGTCCTGCACCTTGTACCTCGAAATACATGAACATGGCGGAAAGCCCCAATAGAAGGAAACCGGCGGCAAAGAGATATTTGAAGTGTACGCCTTTTACGCTGAGCCAGATAGTGGCTATACCGCCGATGAGGTAGCCCAGCATGGACCAGTTGCCCAGGGTGGCATTCTGAAAGTTGTCCAGTTTCATGCCTATGCCCGTGAATACATTGACAAACATGGCGCTGGAATTCAGTACCATTAACAGAAAATAGAATAGGAAACCCATACGGATGGTACGCAGTTTGAATACATCGAGCTGATAGTAAGGATTGCGCTGGGTAGACTCGATATAGAGAAATATGCCGCCAGCAATGATGGCGCAGACTGTGGCCCATTGTATGGTTGGGTCATCGTACCAGTCGAGCACTTTGCCATAAGTAAGCACGTAGGTAATGCAGGCTAGTGTGATGCAGAAGATGGAGGCATTGCCGAACTGCTTGAAGTTGATGGGGAAACGGCGGGTGGTATATTTATGATAAGGCATAGTAATGAAGGTGATGAGGATGCAAAGTAATAGTAGCCCCATCATAAAGTAGTGTATGTACTGCCATTCATATTCAAAAGCGAGCCAGGCGGTGAGCGAGGTTCCCAATTGCCCCAGTACCATGAAGAATAGATAGATGGCGGGTTGTGCCGCACTCCGTTCGATGTCCAGCTTGTCCCAGCCTTCGTCAGTTGTGGGCTCGTTGCCGGGTGTAATTTTGTCGTACGCCTCGATATGCCCTGCATACTTTATGAGGGTGAAGAGGTTGACCATCATCAGCACCATTCGTAGGAATCCCATAAAGATGCTGCATAGTGCCAGCAGGAAAACGCTGTCTGTCTTGGCACAGATATAGCTGAAGATGTACATCAGGGAGAATCCTGCCAGGCACATCATTTTCTGCCGGCGTATGACTACCAGCCTATACAGAAAAGGGCAGAATGCTGCCATGCCAATGGAAGTGGCGAAGTTGGCAAACTGGATATGCTCGGAAATGATGCCGAGTTCGCTCATCATTTCGGTGCTTGCCACCGAGTAGGTACCGCCCACAGTCAGTATCGGCAAAAAGAATACGAATAGGATGATGATACCTACCGGTTTGGGTACCCAGTTGTAGAAAGGATAGTTCTTGGGGTATGAGGGCATGGGGATAAGGGTTAAGGGGTTAGGGATTAAGGGTTAAAGATTAAGGATTAGGGGGTAAGGATTAAGGAGTTGGTTGCCTTAATCCCTAACCTCTAATCCTTAATCCCTATTTTTTTGTTTTCGCTTTGACTATTACCATCATACCGGCGGCAAGGCTACTGTTGTCTTCTTTAGACAAATCGGTAAAGTCGATGCGGACTGGGATGCGTTGCTGTATCTTCACGAAGTTGCCGGCAGAATTATCCGTGGGCACTAGGGAATATTTGGAGCCGGTGGCTCCGGAGATGGCAGTGATTTTTCCTTTGAATTCTTTGTCGCTGATGGCATCGACGGTAATGACTACTTCTTGTCCCAAGTGCAGATTCTCAATCTGGGTTTCCTTGTAGTTGGCTATAATCCACTTTTGTGTGTCAGGCAGAATGTAGGTGATGGTTTGTCCGGCAGTGATGAATTGTCCTTCTTCAAGGGTACGCCGCCCCAATTTCCCATCACAAGGAGCTACTACTACGGTGTAGGAGAGATTCAGTCGTGCCATTTCGAGTGCGGCTGTTGCCCGTTGTATGGCAGCTTCGGTATTTTCACGGCGATGTGACACTTCGTTCACACCCGACAAGGCAGCTTTCTGTTGTCGTTTCACGGCTTCCAACTTCTTGTGGGTAGCTGCATATTCGGTTTCTATCTGTTCCAATTGAATGGGGGTGGCAGCGTTTCTCTTCACCAGATTCTGGTATCGTTGGCGGTCTTTCTCCAGCTTGGTAAGGCGGATTTCTATCTCTGCTATGGAGGCGTCGTAGACAGAGGCTGTAGTTTGCGTGGTTTGTAGTGTGGCACCAATGACTGTGGCACCGGCTTGTGCATCCTTGAGTGCAGCTTCAGCTTCCATGACTCTGATTTTATATTCCCGGTCGTCCAATATAAGTAAGGTATCTCCTTTGTGTACTTCTTGGTGTTCTGTGAAACAAATTTTCTTGATATATCCTGATGCGCGCAGATTGACGGGAGATATGTATTGTTCAATCTGTGCATCATTACTGGTTTCCGTCCGTTTGTAGTTCAAAAAGAGGCAGACCACTTGAATAATTCCCCAGATAAGGATAGCTATTCCTAATAGGCTGACAACGATTTGCCAACGGCGAAGCTTCTTCAATTTCCGTGCTTTTTCTTGGTGGGTACTTGCGGTGTTATTGTTCTCTTTTGTTTCCATATTTTCTATATTATATTGTTTACTTATTATATATACATCCGTCCTTGAATACGGGCTCTATTCATCTTCCTCTTTAATGAATTGAGGGGCTCAACGTCTCCAGCTGTCCCGTCAGCTTCAGCAAAGTCAGATTGGTTATCCGGTAATTGTAGTGGGCACTGATATAGTTGTTTTGGGCTTCGCTCATCCGCATTTCGTCCTGCAATACTTCGGTCATTGAGGCGATTCCTTCCCGATAACGGTCCATGGTGACGGTATATACATCTTCGGCAAGCAGATAATTGTCCTTCTGCTTCTTAAAGTTACGTTGGCTGTTCATCAGGTCATTGGTGGCATTCAGATATTGTGTCTGAAGATTCTTTCGGGTATTCTCTTGGGCGAGCTTGATGTTCTCTATGTCAATGGTTGCCTTGCGCATCTTGTAGCGTTTGTCCAGTCCGTCGAAAATGGGAATACGCAAGGAGAGTCCCACTCCATAGGAGCGATACCAATGGTTGGAAGGGCCGGAATGGAACCAATGGTAAGCTTTGTCCGTATAGGCGGAGAACATCCAGCTTCCCGTCAAGCTCAAGGAGGGGATGTAACCGTTGCTGACTATTGTTTTTTGTTGCTCTGCGAGTTGTTTCTGTGATTGCAGCAGCTGTAGTTCATATAGTGTTTCAGATAGCCCGGTGAGTGCTGCGGGCGTAATCATTTCTGTATTCACCGGTACCAGTGCTATATTTTCTTCTGCCGGATAGTCGATGATGTATTTCAGTAGGTTCAGTTGCTGTTCCATCATGGCTTGTGCGTTGTCGTGTTGCACCTTGAGGTTCTCCAGGTTGATGTTGACGCGTTTCACATCTACTTCCATAGCCATACCGTTGTCATAGAAGGCCTGAGTGATATCTCTCAACTCTTCTAGGCGAGTGATGTTGGCTTTTATCAAAATAATCTGTTCAGCTGTAACCTGTCCTAGGTAGTACATTTGACTAATTTGAAGGATGAGGTCTTCTCTTGCCTTTTCATAAGAAAGGCGATTCATCTCATCCATGGTTTTAGCTATGGACAGAGTGGTGTAGAGTGTTTGGTTATAAAGTGGTATCTGCAGCTGTAATCCGAAGTTGGCGTTGTATTGCAAAGTTTGGGTTACATTATAGGGATTGCCATACGCTGAACCATCGGTAACGGATACGGGTGGATCGATATTGTCGTTATAGTTGGCAAAACCATTGATTTGGGGCAGTAGTTTGGCTCGATTCTCAGAGATGCCGTATTTCCCTTTTTGTATTTCCTTCCGTTTGCTTTGTAAGGACAAATTGTTTTCGATACCTATTTTGAGGCAGTCCTCCAAGGTTAGGGTATCTTGTGCTCTTGTACCTAGTGCAAGCAGACACAGAAAGGAAAATGTGAACAGTTGTCTTTTCATAATAGTCACTTGATATTTGCACACAAAGTTAGTGGCTTAAAATGCAAGAGGACTATCCATATATCAACTGTTTGTATTCATATTTTCCTTTTTACTATAATTTGAAAACAAACCATAGTAAAAAACGAGTATTAAAAACAAAAAAGACCGCCAAGAGTGGAAGCCTCCTAACAGTCTAAATCTTCTTTGTAGCGGGACCCGGGATTGAACCGGGGACCTCATGATTATGAATCATGCGCTCTAACCAGCTGAGCTATCCCGCCATCATTTCTCGATTGCGGGTGCAAAGATATAGCTTTTATTTAAATTGCCAAAACTTTTATGGATATTTTCTGCTTTTTCTTTTGCTGATAGGGTGCTGAAGTGGTTTGCAGTACTTTTTATCAAAAGTCTTTGTATAACATTATCAATGAATTAGGGGTGTATGGAAAGGGAGGTATAAATAAATTTGATGATTTATTTTCTGTAATTAGAAAAAAGTATTTATCTTGGCTGGCGCAATAAAAAGCAGAATAGACTATGGAAAGAAAGAAAATACATTTGGAATATCTCTTGAATGCGACTTCTAAAAGTATTCTTTGGGCAGCGATAAGTACCCCTACTGGTTTGGAGGGCTGGTTTGCTGATAGGGTTCAGTCAGACGATAAAACAGTAACCTTTTTTTGGGGAAAAACAGAAAAACGTGATGCCGAGATTATTGCCGTGCGGGCGTATTCATTCATCCGCTTCCGCTGGCTGGACGATGAGAACGAGCGAGAATACTTTGAACTGAAGATGACAAACAATGAGTTGACCAATGATTTCGTATTGGAGATAACAGACTTTGCCGATATAGACGAGGTGGGTGATTCGCGTGAATTATGGGAATCGCAAGTGGATACTTTGCGAAGAACTTGTGGTTTTTAGTTAACTTTAGATTAAAAATTTCCCGTACTCCCTTTTTTTGTACTACTTTTGTGCTCTCATTGCATGAAACGAGTAAAATGCTGCGCATAAAAAAGTTAGATATATTTGTTTTGAAGAGCTTTTGCATGCTCTTTATGGGTACTTTCTTCATCTGCCTCTTCATCTTTATGATGCAGTTTTTATGGAGGTATGTGGACGAAATGGTAGGAAAAGGATTGGAGATGACTGTCCTTGCACAGTTTTTCTTTTATTCTGCGCTTTCGTTGGTACCTGCGTCGTTGCCGCTGGCTATTCTGCTGGCTGCCCTTATCACCTTTGGAAATTTCGGAGAACGTTTTGAATTACTTGCCATGAAGGCAGCCGGTATTTCTTTATTGAAAATTATGCGGCCCCTGATTATCTTTATTTGTTTCATTTGTTGTGTCTCTTTCTATTTCCAAAATGTCATAGGACCAAAAGCCCAAACAAAATTATGGACTTTGCTTATTTCCATGAAGCAGAAATCTCCCGAAGTGGATATTCCTGAAGGTGTGTTCTACGATGAAATAGATGGTTATAATCTGTATGTGAAGCATAAGAACCGCAAAACTGGTATGCTGTATGACGTACTGATATATAATTTTGAGAAAGGTTTTGAGAATGCTCAAATTATCAAGTCTGATTCGGGACGTCTGGAGATGACGGCTGACAAACAGCATTTATATTTGCATTTATACAGTGGTGAGCAGTTTGAGAATTTGAAATCGCAGAACATGAACCAAAGGAATGTGCCTTACCGGCGTGAGACATTCCGCGAAAAGCATGCAATCATTGAGTTCAATTCGGATTTTAATATGGTGGATGCAGGTATCATGAGTAATCAGTCCAACAGTAAGGATATGAGAATGCTGCAGGCGGATATTGATTCCATGAAATTGCAGAATGACAGTGTGGGACGTGGTTATTATAAAGAAGCTATGGCAGGAACTTATAAGGTGACAGCCAGCTTGTCTAAAGAGGATACATTGAAGATTGAAAAGGCCTATTTAGGTGAGTACAATGTAGACAGCCTCTACAATGTGGCTACACTGATGCAGAAACAGAAGGTTATATCCACGGCCGTCAGCCGTGCAGAGAGTGCGGGGAGTGACTGGAGTTTTAAGAGCTTTAATATATCGCAGACTGAAAGCAGCCTTCGACGGCACATGACTTCCTGGCATGAGAAACTGACTCTTTCTCTGGCATGTCTCATCTTCTTCTTTATTGGTGCGCCACTCGGAGGAATTATCCGTAAAGGAGGCTTGGGAATGCCGGTGGTGGTTTCTGTATTGATTTTTATTATCTATTACATCATCAACAATACGGGGTATAAGATGGCCCGTGACGGACAGTGGGTTGTCTGGATGGGTATGTGGACCAGTACTGCTGTCTTGGCTCCATTGGGTGCGTTCTTGACATATAAATCCAACAATGATTCAGTGGTATTGAATGCTGATGCTTATATAAATTGGTTCAAGAAGGTTGTGGGTATTCGCAGTGTACGCCATCTGTTCCGTAAGGAAGTAATCATCCATGATCCTGATTATACACGTATTCCGGAAGAGCTGAAGGCTTTGTCCGTAGACTGTCGTGAATATGCTGATAGAAAGGGGTTGAAACGTGCTCCCAATTACTTTAAATTGTGGATGACTGATAGCCAGGATGAGGCAGTGGAAGATATTAACGAACGTTTGGAAAGTCTGATAGATGAGATGTCGAATACAAGATCCGTTACTTTGTTGACAGCGCTGAACACCTATCCGGTCATCCCCATCCATGCGCATGTCCGTCCGTTCCGCAATTATTGGTTAAACTTGCTCTGCGGTATTGTTTTCCCGATAGGCTTGTTCTTTTATTTCCGTATCTGGGCATTCCGTATCCGTCTGAATAAGGATATGGAGCGGATTATCAAGACAAATGAAGATGTGATTGGAATTATAGAAAGGGATCAGAATAAATAAAAACAAAATAGATTATGGAAAATGTAAAGTTGAATACGATAGAAGAGGCCATTGAAGACTTCAAAGCCGGTAACTTTGTGATTGTTGTGGATGATGAGGACCGTGAGAATGAGGGTGATTTGATAATTGCAGCTGAAAAGATTACACCGGAGAAAGTAAACTTTATGTTGAAGCATGCCCGTGGTGTGCTTTGTGCTCCAATTACAGTTTCGCGTTGCAAGGAACTGGATTTGCCGCATCAGGTATCGGATAATACTTCTGTATTGGGTACTCCCTTCACTGTTACTATTGATAAATTGGAAGGCTGTAGTACCGGGGTTTCTGCGGCAGACCGCGCTGCTACTATCCAGGCGTTGGCCGATCCGGCTTCTACTCCGGCCACTTTCGGGCGTCCTGGCCACATTAATCCATTGTATGCTCAGGAGAAAGGTGTGTTGCGCCGTGCCGGACATACGGAGGCTACTATTGATATGGCACGTTTGGCTGGACTTTATCCGGCGGGAGCCCTTATGGAAATAATGAATGAGGATGGTACAATGGCCCGTTTGCCCGAATTGCGCAGAATGGCAGATGAATTTGGCTTGAAATTGATTTCTATCCGTGACTTGATTGCCTACCGTTTGAAGCAGGAGTCTATTGTAGAAAAAGGAGTGGAAGTGGATATGCCTACAGACCACGGTCATTTCCGTTTGATTCCTTTCCGCCAGAAGTCGAACGGTTTGGAACATGTAGCTTTGTTCAAGGGTACTTGGGAATTGGATGAACCGATTCTGGTGCGTGTACATTCTTCTTGTGCCACTGGTGATATATTCAATTCCAAACGCTGTGATTGTGGCGAGCAGCTGCATAAGGCAATGGAGATGATAGAGAAAGCCGGTAAGGGGGTAGTTGTATATCTGAATCAGGAAGGTCGCGGCATTGGCCTGATGGAAAAAATGAAAGCATATAAATTGCAGGAAGAAGGCATGGATACTGTGGATGCTAATATTTGCCTGGGACATCTGGCAGACGAGCGTGATTATGGTGTGGGTGCCCAGATGCTTCGTGAGATAGGAGTGCACAAAATGCGGCTGATGACCAATAATCCCGTGAAACGTGTGGGCTTGGAGGCTTACGGTTTGGAAATAACGGAGAACGTAGCTATTGAGACTACTCCGAATCCATACAACGAGCGTTATCTCCGTACCAAGAAAGAACGTATGGGACATACACTTCATTTCAATAAGTAACTGTCTTTTTGTTTTCTTATATCAAAGAAAATCGCTTATTTTGCAACCGGATTTGCGTAACAATCATTAAATAGTAACAAAATGAACCAATTATCAGATCGTTTAAACAGTTTGTCGCCTTCTGCGACACTGGCTATGTCTCAAAAGAGCGCAGAGCTGAAGGCTCAAGGCGTAGACGTAATTAACCTGAGTGTGGGAGAACCGGACTTCAATACTCCCGACCACATTAAAGAGGCTGCGAAAAAGGCGATAGACGATAACTTTTCTCGCTATTCTCCAGTGCCGGGTTATCCTGCCTTACGTAATGCAATTGTAGAGAAGTTGAAGAAGGAAAACGGTCTGGAATATACCGCCGCACAAATTTCTTGCGCCAATGGTGCCAAGCAGTCGGTTTGCAATGCAATCCTGGTATTGGTAAATCCGGGTGACGAAGTAATTGTACCTGCTCCCTATTGGGTCAGTTATCCGGAAATGGTAAAGTTGGCTGAGGGTACGCCGGTTATCGTACCTGCCGGTATCGACCAGGACTTTAAGATAACACCTGCACAGCTGGAGGCTGCCATCACCCCGAAGACAAAGGCGCTGATTCTTTGCTCTCCCTCTAACCCTACGGGTTCGGTGTACAGCAAGGAGGAGTTGGCAGGCCTGGCCGCAGTATTGGCAAAGTATCCGCAGGTTGTTGTGATTGCCGATGAGATTTACGAACATATCAACTATATCGGCAAGCATCAGAGCATAGCACAATTCCCCGAAATGAAAGAGCGTACGGTCATTGTGAATGGTGTTTCCAAAGCATATGCAATGACTGGTTGGCGTATCGGTTTCATTGCAGGTCCGGAATGGCTTGTGAAGGCTTGCAATAAATTGCAGGGACAGTATACTTCCGGTCCTTGTTCTGTATCTCAGAAGGCTGCTGAGGCTGCTTATACGGGTACACAAGTTCCGGTGGAGGAAATGCGCAAGGCTTTCGAGCGTCGTCGTGATTTGATTGTAAAGTTGGCCAAGGAAGTTCCGGGTTTCGAGGTGAATGTACCGGAAGGTGCTTTCTATCTGTTCCCTAAATGCGATTCATTCTTCGGTAAATCTGCCGGAGAACGTAAAATCAATGATTCAGATGATTTGGCCATGTATCTGTTGGAAGTGGCTCATGTGGCTTGCGTAGGTGGTGCTTCTTTCGGAGCTCCCGAATGCATTCGTATGAGTTATGCAACCAGCGATGAAAATATAGTTGAAGCTATCCGTCGTATAAAAGAAGCACTGGCTAATCTGAAGTGATTCTAACTTCTTCTACAAACTTATTTTAGCAAGACATCTGTCATGCTGTCACGAACAGTTCGTTTCATCAAAGCGGACTGTTCGTTTTGTTATGACGAACACTTTGTTTTGTTATGACGAACACTTTGTTTTGTTATGACGAACACTTTGTTTTGTTATGACGAACACTTTGTTTCATTATAGCGAACACTCTGTTCCATACAGTATAAACACTTTGTTTTATATTATACGAACATTTTGTTTTCTACTATATGAACACTTTGTTTTATACTTATGGAACAAAGTGTTCATGTCTGTGAACTAACGTATTATCCGTATATAGAAAATAACAATGAGGGGGGTGAAGGTACTGAATCTCACGTGGGGGTGTCTTTTCCTGATTTAGCTAGACGCTTTTTCTTTTTATAACCGATATCAGTAG